>ERZ824480.657-NODE-657-length-39924-cov-13.279390_pt1 | contig 39924 bp, 54 predicted proteins | sample MGYA00519861_ERZ824480 | MGnify/ENA primary metagenome ERZ824480 (study PRJEB31778, sample SAMEA3449152) | human gut metagenome | biome: human gut; feature: human-associated habitat; material: faeces | place: United Kingdom | collected 2010/2012 ... | reverse complement strand
TAAAATTTGATAATCAAGATGTTCTTTTTATGTATAGTATATTAACTATAAATAACAGTTTTTCTATTAGATAAGGAATCTATTTAATTAGATTTCTTTTTCATTTATTAAAAAAAGTTGTAATCCGAGCTTTATAATCACTTTTTTCTTATTTTAAATTTTGATTTATATATTTCATAAGGACTTCTGTTATCTCTTCTGCTGGCTCTTTGCAATCATTATTTAACCATTCTAATATAACATGGTATCCACCCTCAAGAATATAAGTTTTCTTATATTTTGTTTCAGTTTTACTAGACATTTTGCTATTTAATATTTCGGTAATAATAGGCAAATTTAACAATTTTTTTGGAAATGTTGGATCAATATTTGCATTAAATATAACTTTATACATCTTTTTGTTATCGTTTAAATAATTAAGAATATTATTTAATCCTTTTATATTATCAGCATCTTTACATTTTTCTTCTATTTGAATAAGTAAATCATTTTCCATTTCTGCTAATAAATCATATTGTGATTCATAATATTTATAAAATGTACTTCTATTAATATCAGCAGTTTCACATAATTCTCTAACATAAATCTTTTGAATATTTTTCTTTTCTAACATTTCAATAAATGTATCTTTAATAATTTTTTTAGTCATTGAAACACGACGATTATCTTTGATATTCATAAATAACTTGCTCCTTTCAGTTATTAAATAAACATATATTATTTTAATGTTTATTTAATAACAAGTTTTTATAAACTGATGGCTGTAAAATCAACATATGTATATTATAATATAAATAGACATTTAAGTCAAAGAAGGGAGAAATTATTAATGAAAAAAATAATAGATTTCATAACAGAAAAAAGAAATTATATTTTAGTATTTATGCTACTTGTTACTTGCGTGAGTATATTTGTTATGGGTAAAGTAAATATAAATCAAGATATGACTAAATATTTACCATCTAATTCTTCAATGAAAAAAGGCATTGATATTTTAGAAAAAGAACTACCAGATGTTAAAAATATGAGTACTATTTGGGTAATGGTAGATGACTTAGATAATAATAAAAAGTTAGATATTTATAATAAATTAAAAGAAATAAAAAATATTTATACAATCAGTTACGATAATGAAAGCGATACATATAACAAAGACAACCATACTTTATATGTGTTAAATAGTAAATATAATTCTAATTCTGATGAAATTAAAGATATTAAAAAAGAACTTGATAATCTAAAAGAAGAATATAAACTTGTATATGAATTAGATAGTGATATTACTAATGTTCCTATTTCAATTATTATATTTGCTTTTTCAATACTACTAATAATATTACTTATTATGTGTTCTTCATGGATAGAACCAATATTATTTATAATAACAATAGGAATTGCAATTATTATCAATTTAGGAACCAATTATTTGCTTGATGAGGTGTCATATACGACTTATTCTATCGCAGCTATTTTGCAACTTGTTCTAACAATGGATTATTCAATAATGTTACTTAATCGCTATCGTGAAGAGAAAGAAAATAATAAAAATAATTTAACTTCAATGAAAGAAGCAATAAAAAAATCATTCCCATCCATTATGGGTAGTTCATTTACTACCATAGTAGGACTTTTAGCCCTTTTATTTATGAGTTTTAAAATAGGAACTGATTTAGGTATAGTTTTATCTAAAGGAGTATTAATTAGTTTAATATGTATCTTTACAGTATTACCATCACTTATACTTTTATTTGATAAATTAATATATAAAACACATAAGAAATATCCACATATAAATATGGAAAAAATTGCCTTATTTAGTCAAAAATACAAATATATAATATCATTAACTTTTATAATACTATTTGCTATTTTATATTTTATTAGAGGAACAAATATAGTTACTTTTGACACGCCGAAAGATAATACTATCAGTAAGTTTTTCAAAAAAGAAAATAATATAGTACTTTTATATGAAAATAAAAATGAAGATAATATTGATGAAATTATAAATTATCTAACTACTGATGATAAAGTTAAAACTATAAATACTTATAAAACGACAGTAGGAAAGAAATATAATACTGATGAATTAGATTACTTTTTAAAAATGCAAAATATTGATATTAATAAAGAAATCATCGTTAGTATTTATAAAACCATCTATCAAGATAAATACAATAATGATTCTAAATTAACTATTGAAGAACTTATTAATTTTATAATTCAAAATCAAAATAATTTTAAAAATATGATTAATGATGATATGTTTCTAGAAATAAATAATGCTAATAATATGATAAAAGAGGCTAAAAAAATGTTTGTTGGAGAAACCTATTCTATTATTAATATAAGCACATCATATAAAGAAGAATCAAAGGATACATTTACTTTTATTGATAAATTAGATAAAGAATGTAAGAATAAATTAAATGGAAAATATTATTTTATAGGAAATTCTATTATGAACTATGAAATGAGTAATAACTTTAATTATGAAATGAATAAACTTACAATTATTACAATAGTTTTAATATTTTTAGTAGTTTTATTTACCTTTAAATCACTAATTATTCCATTTATATTAGTATTACTAATTCAGTGTGCGGTTTATATATTAATGGGTGTTATTAATATATTAGATATGAAAGTATATTATTTATCTTTACTAATAGTACAAAGTATCTTAATGGGAGCAACTATTGATTATGCAATATTATTTACAAACTATTATAGAGAGCTAAGAAAAGAAAACAGTATAAGAATATCTTTAAAAGAAACATATAATAAATCAATTCATACAATTTTTACATCGTCATTGATAATGATTATTATAACAGGTGTATTAGGGTTTGTCTTTAAAGATCCTGCTATAGGAGAAATATGCCATATAATAGCAATCGGAGTAACTATTGCAGTATTATTAATATTATTTGTCTTACCAAGTATTATTGTTTTATTTGATAAAAAGATAGTTAAAAATAAGTTCAAATCATAAAATTATATATATAAAAAAGTTTGCTTTTTTGCAAACTTTTTTGCTAACATAAAATTAATAATTATTTGCTTTTCTTTCAAAGAATGATTTAGTATGAGAACAAACGGGGCAAACTTCTGGGGCTTTTTTACCAATAACAATATGACCACAGTTGCGACATATCCAAATAGTATCACCTTCACTAGAGAATACTAAGTCATTATTAATGTTTTCAATTAATTTTTTGTATCTTTCTTCATGTTCTTTTTCAATTTTGGCAACACCTTCAAAAAGATTAGCAATTCTTGTAAATCCTTCTTCTCTTGCTTCCTTAGCCATTCTTTCATACATATCTGTCCATTCATAGTTTTCACCATTAGCAGCATCATTAAGATTTTCTAATGTACTAGGAACTTCACCACCATGAAGTTCTTTAAACCATAATTTTGCATGTTCTTTTTCGTTATTAGCAGTTTCTTCAAAAATTGCAGCAATTTGTTCAAAACCGTCTTTTCTTGCTTTAGAAGCATAATAAGTATATCTATTTCTTGCCTGTGATTCACCAGCAAAAGCTTCCATTAAATTTTTTTCTGTTTTTGTTCCTTTTAGATTTTCCATCTTTACCTTCCTTTCTTACATTCATTACAATAACCAGAGTAGGTAATATCATAATTTACTATTTCAAAATCATCTGGAATATTTTTATACTCAATATTAGATGTTTCATGTATATCAAATATTTTATTACATTTTAAACAAATAAAGTGGTTATGTTTAATATGCAATTTGTCATAATGATCTTTCCCATCAAAAGTTTTAATTTTTCTTATTTTTTGAAGTTCTACTAGAATATTTAAATTTCTATATACTGTTCCTAAACTAATATTTAAAATACTTTTTCTAGCGATTTCATATACTTCTTCAGCAGTTAAATGTTCACATGAATTATTAATAATATCCAGTATTAAATTTCTTTGTGTAGTATTTCTCACAATTACCTCCTTAATAGTAATGATTATTAATAATATATCATAAAAATTTATTGATATCAAGAGATTTTATGTAAATAAATAATAATTTTCTACTGAAAATGGAAAAAATGGTAAAATAGTACCAAGATGATAGAATGGCTATATTGGCTAGCTGCAATAGAGAGATTTAAGATAAACCTCCTTTACCATTGTAGTTTATACTATTCTCTTTTTTATCATTTTGTAACTTAGATGTAACACTAGTAATATATAATTATTGTTAAAGTTGATAAAAATAACACTCACACCTGGATAAAAATAAATGATTTTATAAAAAAAACTCTAGTAGTGATAGTAATATCTTTAGCAAAAGCAATAATAGAAAAGGATAATGGAAGAGTTATTGTGAAGGAGAATGAACTACTTTTAGTATTAAGTATTTTAAATAGTTTAATTACTTTATAGTTTATGCTTCCTTTTTTGTAAAATAAAATAAGGCATTGTTGCCTCATTTTCAGAAAGAAGTGTGTAGATTAAATGAAAAAATAAAGTGGGATGCAGAGGAAAATAGGTTGGGATTTAGTTGATATATCCATCTTTATAACTTAATTGCCCGTATTTTCTCTACAATAAATTATATCGCAACATTTACTTAAATCGGTAGAAAATGTTTAAAAAAACTATGTAAAAAGAAAACAACCATTTTGGTTGCGATATAAATACTTATTTCGTAAAATTCATTTGATTAAATATATCAGTATCATAAAACTCTGCCATAGTTATGCCAAAAACCTTACACATTTTATATATGTTTCTGGAGCTAGGATTTTCTACTTTATCATTTAGTAACGCAAATAGTGTTGCTACCGGTACAGTGGAAAGTTCTGATAACTTATTTGGAGTAATATGGTTCTTTTCACATAGTTCAAGTATTCTATTGATTATTGCCTGTGTAAAAGACATATTATGGCCTCCTTTGCCTATATGTAATTATATCAAAAAATTTATAAAAATATCTCTTGATTTCAATAAATTTTTCTGAAAACGAGAAAAGTATTTAAATTATTAATATAAATTTTGCCGAAATCGGTAGAAAATCTATTGAAACCGGTTGGCATTTTCGATAAAAAAAGTATAATATTTCTTGTATCAAATCTTATATTTTTCGCTTTTAAGCAACCGCTTATTTAAAAATTTAACTTTTGATACAAAATGTGGTGATTATTATGAGTAAATGGCAATTATATCAAATTTTGTCTTAGAAAGTATTGGTTATAAAACAACTATTGTTCCTAGTTGTTAAATATTAATTCAAGAGTTTATGGATAATCTAAATAAATATAATGTAATTATTACAAATAATACTTATTCAAATAATGGTAGTGGAGAAGAAGAATTAAAAGCAGTAAAAAAAATAAGAAAAGATATAAAAGTCATTGTATTAACAGCTGAAAGAAACAAATTAAACATTTTATAAATGTAATTGATTTGGATGGATATTTAGAAAATCATTAAATCAGAGAAAAACTATTTTCGTATTTACAGTATTGATTCCAAGATTAAAGTTTATCAAAATAGAACCAATGTATTACATATATAACAATAAAAATAGAAAAAAAGACAGTCTTTAATATAAATAATATTAAGAAAGATGTCATGATTGATTAAAAAGAGGGTGGAAGGAATGAAAAAACCAGAAATAATAGAAGCATTAGCTACTAAAACAGGTTTAACAAAAACTGAATGTGAAAAAGTGTATAATGCTACTTTTGAACTGTTTAAAGCTGAGTTAACAAAAAGTGAGAAGGTTTAAGAAAAAAATTTTAAATTAAATATAGATGAACAAGCAGTTACATATTGATTGCTTATTTTTAATGTATTAATTAACTACACGTTATGCTTTCTTTATCATAAATTAAAATATATAAAAAATTATATTTTATTGATTGATAATAAAAGAAAGGGGAGATATGCGTGCATAATAATTGTAATTATAATAACGATTACGAAGAAATAAGAAAAAGAATTCAAGAAGAACAAAATAAATATAGATTTTGCTATGTGCAAGGGCCAAAAGGAGATAAAGGAGATGTTGGGCCTCAAGGAATTAAAGGAGAAAAAGGCGATCCAGGTCCATCAACTATTCAAATTGGAAATGTAGAAACAATAGAACCAAATGAAGAAGCAGAGGTAATAAATACTGGAACACCAGTAGATGTAGTTCTGGATTTTAAAATACCAAGGGGTGAAAAAGGTGAACAAGGTGATATTGGGCCAAGAGGAATGCCAGGAGAAATAGGAAGAACAGAACATATTGCTATAGATGAAACAGAGACTTTAGAAGCTGGAGAACCAGCAACTGTTATGGATACTTTTGAAAATTGGGTGCACCATCTAGCATTTTCAATACCAAAAGGAGAAAAAGGAGATATGGGAGAAAGAGGACCACAAGGGCCTGCTGGTCCTCCAGGAACATCTTTTACATCTTCTTATGGAATTAGATATTCAATGACTGACACTCAAATAAATTTACCACAAGCTGTAGATACAGTAATACCATTACTAGAAAAAGGAACGGCATTTCTTACAGAATATCCAGATAATAATTCTATTAAAATAAAAGAAAGTGGTGTTTATTTAGTTTCATATTTGCTATGTGGGGCTACCAATGAAGAGTGTTCTATAACTATGTCTGTTAGAGCAAATGATATATTAGTGCCTGCAACGAGTGCAACGAGTGAATTTAGTGCTCAAATGATTAATAGTATAAGTGGTTCAACTATTTGTTCTCTACAACCAAACGATCTTATAACGCTAAACGTTAAAACATCAAAAACCGTTAATATGAGATTTAATGGAAGTACTAATGCAATGCTAAGTGTTACAAAAATACATTAAGAATAGGAAAACTATTCTTTTTTTAATCTGTATTAATTAATTATTACATTTTTTGTTTTCATCATAAATTATTACAAAGGAAGGTGATAATATTCAAGTAATAGATAATAATACCGTTATTGTAATGACAAGTGATGAATTAAAACAAGCATTAAGTGAGGATAATAATTATGATTATATTTATTTAGGAAATGATATAACAGCAACAAGTGGTTTTGTTATAAATAGTAATAAAAACAAATTAATAATTGATGGAACTTATAATAATACAAAATATACTTATACAAATAATTTAAGTTTAGAAGCAACAGCTATAAAGGCAAGTACAACTAATAAAAGAATTATATTAAAGAATATGAACATAATATCTTCACATGGTTATGGAGTTGTTTATGTTCCTTCTCATCCCAACTATTCTAATGTAGTTGTAGAGTACAATAATATAAATTTTAGTGGAATAGAACTTTCACAGAATTATTACGGAACTACTAAGATTGTTGATTCTATAATAGAAGTAAAAGATACTAATAGTGTTCCAGCACAAAGGGTTTGCGATTCCAATAGAATTATAATAGATGGTAATACAACAATAACAAGCACATCAAGTACTAATACAGTTCTTTTCTTTAATGATGTTATACCATCTTTTGTTAAAATTATGCCAAATAGTAAAGTAAGTGTAACAACAGATAGAGAATTTATGAATGGCACGAATAGAACGGATTTAACGATAGGACATGGGGCTGAATTTCTTTTAACTACTGGTAATGGATTCGCTAAAACTACAACGCATGGCGCCAGAAATGTACTGGTTGAAGAGATGGTAAACTTCACTTTTATTGAAAAGGGACATCAAAGAGTTCCAATGTGGAATGTGTTTGGAGATTTTGTGGTTAAAGAAGGGGCAAGTGTTGCAGTGCTTAATACATATATGTCCACACCGTCTGATAACTATAATATATATTTTAAAGGTACAAATCAAAAATTTATATTAGATAATCCAAAATATGTAAATATTTATACCAAAAATGCTAGTGTAGTATATACAAATAATCCTGTTGATTTTATATTCAAATTTACGAGAATAAATATGTGGATATATGCCCTTGATTATACTTCTGCATGTACCCTTGCTGATACACCTGCTTTTTATTGGTATAAAGAAAAGTATCCTGTTGAAATGATTGGCGTTTTAAATAAAGATAGTACTACTATTTCATCGCATAATTTTACAGAAACAGAGTTAAATTCATTGCCAGATATAAATAATTTTTCATTCCAGAATATAAAGATATTAACAATAGGAATGTTAAAAATAAATGTTCATCCTATTACAGATACTACAGATGCTATTTCGGGACACACTATACCATATTCAAACATAAAAATAGAATATAATAATAAGAGTTTAACAGCCACTGCGGATGAAAATGGCTTATTTGAAACAAAAATTGATTCTACCATTTTAGATAATACAAAAATTAAAATAACGTCTTGTTTAAACAGCACTTTTGCTGAAAAAAAAGTAACAACACCATTTGCAGGTGAATTAACGCTATTAAAAGTTTCAGAGAATATTCCTTTTAACATTGTTCCGTCTTCTACTAATCCAATAATTTTATCTAAAAAAAATAAAACAGTTATAACTGTTGTAGATAGTAGAATTAATAGTTCTAACTGGAAATTGTATATAAATTTTATAAATCCAATGATAGAAGAAAAGGGTAAAGTGTTGATAGATTCATTATTTTTTAAAAAGTTTGATAATGAAGAAATTCTTTTGAAAACAAATAAAAAATTAGTATATGAATCGCTTGATAGTGGTGGAAATGTGAGTGTAAGTAATGTTACATTCTCAACTGACAAGGGATTATTTCTAAAACCAAGTAAAGATTTACTAGAAGAAGAAGATTATTCTACTATTGTAATATGGAGTATAGAAGAATGATACTTTTATATAATAATATAAAAAAATATTGTGATGAGGTGATGTATGCAAAAAGATTATATCTATATAAAATTGTGTGATGGTATAAATATACCAAATGCAAAACTCATTTTAAAAGATAAATGTAATAAAGTTGTTTTTGAATCTTTTTCGGAAGAAATTGGTAAGATTAGAATACCTATTTGTGATCGGAAAGTCTATAAATTAATCATTATTTCTAAAGCTAATAAGTTTATAGTGCCTTTAATTGCAAAGAAAAATGAAACTTATTGTATAAACATTGGTAGTAATAATCCAAATAGTAAAAAACATCTTATTACAATATGGTTAATGGATGCCAATTATCCAAATATAAGAATAAAAGGAGGGGAAATAATAATATGGCAAGACATACAATCCCAATAACTAATGGGAAAGGGAGTATAGAATTGGTTAATGGAACATATAATGCAACAGCGTTAGTTGGTGGTTACGATGCTTCTACTCTAGATCCTAAAAATGTAACCATAATAGAAGGCACGAATGATTATGCTTTTACAATAAGTGCGAAAGGAACCTTGACTTTGCATGTAACTGATACGGGTGATCCTGTTAGTGGTGTACAAATTATAGGAGCAAAATTTATAAGAACAGATAGTACAGGTACTATAACGGGAGTAGAAGCAACAACTGATCATGATGGAAATGCAGTGTTTAATAATGTTCCGTTTGCTCCAACAGATAGTACTGAAATATATTATAAACAGATAACAAGCGATGGAGGACACACATTTGATGATTCTGTAAAATCTATTATTATGACTACATCGACTCAAACTGTTGAGATAGCAAACCCAGCAGCGCCACTTAGAAATATAATGCTTACTGATGCAAGTTTTCCTAATATACCAATAAAAGATGGTCAAATTATATTAGCTGATAATTAAAAAAAGCAAAAAATGCTTTTTTTTGTAAACAAGAAAAAAATCTACCGAAAACGGAGGAAAATGTGGTATTATATATATTACAAGAGGATATATTGCAAGAAAAGAAAGGCGGAAATATGTGGAGTTTATTTATAGAATACTACTAATTTTTATAATAATAGTATTCGTATTTCTAGTATTCTTTGTTGAGAAATGTATAAGATTAGAACTTAATTTATATGATAAGCCACTTGTTAAATTAAAAGTTGAAGAAATAAAGAGCAATAACAAAAATATATATATTGAAGAAATACACAGTTTAGGGTTCTCTGTTAGATATGAATATGATCTTAACCAAAAGTCAGAGGATCTAGTCCAATACACAATTTCCAAAAAGACTTTTAAAACAATGTTTAAGGGAAATATTTGGCAGTGGTCTAAAGATACAAAAGAGGAAAACATCAAAAAAATAATTGCTGAAAACAACTACACTATTGTAGATGTTAGAACTAAAGAAGAATTTGATTCTGGTCATTTGGTTGATGCAATAAATATTCCAGAAGAAGAACTAGAAAAAAATCTTAATAAACTTGACAAAAACAAATATATTTTTGTTTATTGTAGAAGTGGAAGAAGAAGCCACAAAGCAATGATTAAATTAAAAAAAATGGTTTTAAAGATGTTATTGATTTAGGTGGATATGAAAAAATAACAGTTTTTAAAAAAAATAACTAAATTGGAGGAAAAAAATGAAATTGAAAAGAAAATTAATCAAAAAGGTAATATATCTCAAGGAATGTATGAAGATTTAAAAACCGGTATAATTGATTATGAAGAATACAAAATGTTTAAAGAAAACTTTAAAAATGAAAAAAGTAGTTTAATGACAAGATTAGATATAGTTAATAAACAAATAAATGAATTAGAAAAATCTGAATACAAATTTGAAGAAGTGGGAAAATTATATGAAAAGTATGATTCAATAAAAGAAGTAACTAGAGAAATAATAAATGAATTTGTTAAAAAAATCATAGTTGGTAAATATGATTCTGAAACTAATTCGAGAGATATAAAAATTGAATGGAGATACCAATTTTAACATTAAATGTAAAAATAAAAAAACTGTCCTTAGGTATCATCCTCAGATGGAAACGAAAGATTAGGCAGAGCATTAATTCCTGTCCAATTAGCTTTATTAACAGAAGAAGAACCAATTTTATTTTTGTCAGAAATAATAGAATTATATAAACCTAGTTATCATAAATTCTTAAATGAGAGCAGAAAGGGAAATATGATTGGATTTATCAAATTCTTTTTACAATGCATAATAGAGCAATGTAATAATTACATAGCAAAAATAAATAGAATAAAGCAAATATATATAAAAGATATGAAAAAATTAGAAAATTTAAAAAGTAATGCCGTCTATAGAATTATGCCTGCAATAATGAGACAAATAGTTTTCACAAAAAAAGAAATAGAAGAAGAATCTGGAGTATCAAGAAATACAGTTTCAACTTTAATCGATAAATTAGTGAAACTTAATATATTAGTGCCAGATTCTAATTATGCAAAACTAAGTTATAGATATAATGAAATTTATAATGTTTTTGTTGGCAGAGATATATCATAATTTTTCAAATTATGTTAAAATTAATGTGATAATTAATTTTATGTTAAATCTTTTATAAAAATAAAATGATTTTGTCAATTTAGAAACACACATGCATAATGACTTAACCATTATGTAAATATATTAAAATAAGGTAAAAATTTATGAACGAAAAAATGTATTATTTATTAGAAATAAACTATTAACGCATGTGATTGGAGATATTAGTGCTAAGGAAACATATTTTAAATTTGAATCAATAACCAAAAATGGTGGCTTAATGTCATTACAAAAATAGAATTAGGAATAAGTCAAAGTGAAAGACTTATACGATTAAATGAATCCGCAAGAAATCAAATGAAAATATCAAAAAATAATTGTGGAATAAAAGAACTTAAAAAAATTATTAAATATATTGAGAAGATAAGTAGTAAAGTTGGTGATTAAAATGGACTTATTAGACACAATACTTAATTGTAAGGAAGAAGAATTAGAAAGTATTATAAATAATGCAATTGTAGAAGCTGATTTAAAAAGCACCAGAATAGAAAGATTAGGTTTCCTAGAACACTATATGGCTAATAATTGTTTTAAAGGTTTTATATCACTTACTACACGAATAAAGTATGCCAGTATGAGTATTGAAACATATGGTATGAATACAATTGATTTTTTCTATGATTTTGCTAAATTTATAAGGAAATATAAAATAAACACTAAACAATCACTAATCTATAGTTTAGAATTATTTATAAACAATTATTTTGGTACGAAAGGAAAATATACTAGAGAGCAAATTTTTAATGATATTGCATGGAAAACAACTAAAACTGATTCTGAATATTTTGATGCTCTTGAAAACAATAAAATCGGAGATTTAAAAGGTATGGGAGCAGCTTTATGTACTGAGAGAAGTGCTTTAGCTCAACAAATTCTTAGTTTATTTGGGTTTGAGGTATACTATTGTATGGGCTGTATTTCAAACGATACAGTAGAAGAAGCACATTGTTTTAATATTATAAAAAGAAAAAACGATTATGCTATTTTAGATTATAGTATGCCAGTAGCAAGTTATAATCAAAGTGGTAATGTAATAGCTTTATACCCATTTATTGGTTCATTATCTAGTGAAGAGTTTGAAAGTTTTAAAGATGATGGTGTTATAAAATCATTTGATAACTATGGATATTTAAATAAAAATCAGAAACATTTAACTGGAACTAAAAGAAGATATCTAATTGGTTCTTTTCAAATAACTGATGAAAGTTTTAAAATTAGAAGATAAAATATGAAAGTTCAAACAAAATTGAACTTTTTAGTGAGGTTTTATTATGGAAGTGTTAGTTTTATTATTAATAATAATTATTTTTTATAAAAGTAAAATTTTTAAAAAAGGATTTAATGAAGATTATCTTTCACTAAAATCTAGTAAATTATATAAAGGCTTTTTAGCTATTATTATCTTATTTCACCACATATCCCAAAAAGTAAATCCTAACTTATTGTTTTACAAATTTAGTTATGTTGGTTATTTGGCAGTAGCGGTATTTTTCTTTATTTCAGGCTATGGAACACATAAATCAAATTTAAAAAGTGATAAATATAGAAAAAATTTTCTTTTGAATAAATTTATCAATATACTTATACCTTATATAATTGTTACAACAATTTATGTGATATATAATAAAGTTTATTGTAAATGTTATTATGTAGAAAATATATTTGAATATATAATAAATAAAAATCCAATAGTTTCTAACTCTTGGTATATAATAGTTTTATTGGTATTTAGTATAATGTATTATATTTCAATGAGTATATTTAAAAAAAGAAAGAATTTAATAATAATTCCAATGCTTTTGTTTAATTTAATATATATATATTATTGTAAACAAAATAACTTTGGTATTTATTGGTATGATGCTATACATCTATATAATATAGGTATTATATTTGCTCAATATGAAACAAAGATAATAGGTTGCTTTAAAAGAACCTATTCTATTATTTTACCTATATTACTATTATTATTTAGGCAATTATTTAAAATGTATTATCTTTCACTAGAATATAAAAATCATTTCATTATTTCAATTATAATTGTACTATTATTTTTGCTTTTAAATATGAAAATTAAAATTAATAACAAATTACTAGAATTTTTTGGCAAAATATCTTATGAATTATACATGGTTCAGGGATTATTTTTAGACATATTTAGAACAAGAATTTATAATATTCAAAACGATTTATATTTTGCTTTACTTGTTATAGTATGTTCTATATTATCTGCATATATATTAAATGTTTTCTTTAGTTATACTAGAAAATTATTAAAATCAAAGAAAAGTTTATAAAAATGGTATTTATATTACCATTTTTTTGATATAATTTAGTTATGAATAAAATAGAGTTAAGAACTAAATACAAAATTATTAGAAATAATATAAAAGATAGAAATATAAAAAACAAAAAAATATTCAACAAAGTAATCAATGATGAATTAATTTTATCAAAAAATACAATACTAATTTATGTGTCAATAAATAGTGAAGTTGATACAATCAATATTATAAATTATTTTTTAGGTAAAAAAAATATAGCAGTACCTAAAATAGTTAGCAATGAAATGAAATTTTGTTTAATAAATAGTTTAGAAGTTTTAGAAAAGAAAACATTTGGTATATATGAACCAATTGATGACAATTATTTAACTTGTTTTGATGATTCTATTTGTATTACTCCAGGTATTTGTTTTGATAAGAATAATTATAGAATAGGTTATGGAAAAGGTTTTTATGATAGATTTTTAAACGAACATAATATACCAACTATTGGTTTGTGTTATAAAGAATGTTTGATTGATAAAATAGACAATGATGAATTTGATTATAAAGTAGAAAGGGTAATAACTGATTAATTATGAAACAGTATAATAAACTAGTAAGAGATAAAATACCAGAAATTATGCGTAATAATGGAGCAATTCCAGTAATAAGAAAATTACAAAATCATGAATATATAAAAGAATTGAATAAAAAATTGCAAGAAGAATTACAAGAATATTTAAACGATGAAAACATAGAAGAATTAGCAGATTTAGAGGAAGTAATTTTAGCAATATTAGACTATAGAGGAATAACCAGTGAACAATTTAATCAAATAAGAGAAGAAAAGGTTTCAAAAAGAGGTGCATTTAAAGAAAAAATATATTTAGAAAGGGAAGATTAATCATGTCAAAAGTGTATTTTAGTAAAATAATAAGTGATGATAGGATAGTAGATATTTATAAATGTTTAAATCAAGAATTAAAAGGTAATGTAGCAGTAAAAGTGCATTCGGGTGAGGAAGGAAATCAAAACTATCTAAAACCACAATTTTTAGAAAAAATAATTTCTTATGTTAATGGAACAGTTGTTGAATGTAATACTGCTTATGCTGGAAGTAGGAATGAAACTAGTAAACATAAAGAGTTGATAAAAAAACATGGATGGGATATGTATAAATTTGACTTATTAGATGAATTTGAAGATATGGAAATAACCTTACCTTATGGTAAGGTTATTAAGAAAAACTATTTAGGAAAAAATATAACCAAATATGATTCAATGTTAGTAATTTCTCATTTTAAAGGACATCCTATTGGTGGATATGGAGGAGCTTTAAAACAATTATCGATTGGTTGTGCTTCTACAAGAGGAAAATGTTATATTCATACAGTAGGAAAGGCAACTTCTAAAGATGAATTATGGAATAATCTACCAGAACAAAATCTATTTTTAGAAGCAATGGCGGATGCTGCTAAATCAGTTGTATCTTATTTTAATGGTAATATATTATATATAAATATAATGTGTAACTTATCAGTCGATTGTGATTGCTGCAGTAATGCAGAAGAGCCTTGCATGAATGATATTGGAATATTAGCATCAAATGACCCCGTTGCATTAGACAAAGCCTGTCTAGACTTAATATATAATTCAAATGATTCGGGGAAAGAACATTTTATTGAAAGAGTTGAATCAAGAAATGGAGTTCATACAATCTATTCAGCTTATGAACTGAATTTAGGCGATATTAACTATGAATTAATCAATATAGATTAGAGGTATTTATGGAATTAATTAAAGTAGGAGAAAAAACATTATATATAAAAAACAATACTAATATAGGTATATATAAAGTAAATGATAATGACGTTTTTTTAATAGATACAGGAAATGATAAAGAAGCAGGAAGAAAAATTTTAAAAATTTTAAAAGAAAACAATTTAAATGTTATAGGAATTATTAATACTCATTCTAACGCTGATCATGTTGGTGGAAATAAAATAATTCAAGACAGAACTAATGCTTTAATTTATAGTTGTGGGATTGAAACTTGTTTTATAAATTATCCGATTCTTGAACCATCATTTTTATATGGTGGATATCCTTTTAAAGCTTTACAAAATAAATTTTTAATGGCTAAAGAAAGTAGTGCTATAAATATAAAAGATTTAGAAGGATTAGAATATTTTAAATTAAAAGGACATTTTTTTGACATGATAGGAATTAAAACAAGCGACGATGTATATTTTTTAGGAGATTCACTATTTAGTGAAGAAGTTATTAATAAATACCACATTTTCTTTATTTATGATGTTAAAGCATACTTAGAAACACTAGATTTTTTAAGTACTTTAAAAGGTACAGTATTCATTCCATCTCATGTAGAGGCAACTAATGACATAAAAAATTTAATAGAAATAAATAGAAATAAAATCAATGAAATAATAAATAAATTGTTAAGCATTTGTAAAGTTGGAAAAACATTAGAAAATATACTAGAAGAAATATTTGTTCATTATAAACTTTTACTTAATGAAACACAATATGTTTTAATTGAAAGTACCATTAAATCGTATTTATCATATTTAATCGATGAAAACAAAATAGAGTATTATTTTAATGAAAATAAATTATATTTTAGAACGATTTTATAAGGTAGTCTTAAAAAACAAAGTAAGAAGGAATTATTATAATTTTAATAGCAATCACAATTTTTGACAAATATATAAATAAATGTTATAATTATAAAGCTTAAAGGCAAGGTGTGAATATGAAAATAAGTTCTGTAAATCTTACGGTTGGAGCAGTTAGAAGAAGCCAATACCCAACTGACAATAAACCTGAATTTTTACTTGTTGGAAGAAGTAATGTTGGAAAAAGCAGTTTTATAAATACTTTGATTAATCGTAAAAATTACGCTAGAACCTCAGCAAATCCGGGTAAAACACAAACAATTAATTTTTATTTAGTTAATGATGAGTTTTATTTAGTTGATGCTCCTGGGTATGGTTATGCAAATATAAGTAAAGCTAAAAAGAAGAAATTCGGTCTTATGATGGAAGACTATTTAGCCAATAGACCTAATTTAAAACAGGTATTTATGTTAATTGATTTTAGGCAAAAACCTAGTAGCGATGATTTAATGATGTATGATTTTTTAAAGTACTATAAAATACCAGTAACTGTTGTAGCAACAAAAATAGATAAAATTGGTATTACAAAACACCAACAACAAAGAAATTTAATCTTAGATAATCTTGACTTAGTTATTGGTGATGAATTTGTTATGTTTTCAAGTGTAACCAAAAAAGGAAAAGATGAAATTGAACAAAAAATCGAAAGAACAATTTAAAGTAATCTCATTATAAAATTTTAATCATACAATATGTTAGGTGGTATGATGAAAGTAAAAGCAATAAATGAAGATGAAATTATTGTTTTTTTAAATAAAAAATATTTTTATGATTTGGACTTAGAAAATGATGAAAAAGTAGAAGAATATTTTAGAGATATTTTTAAGTCTTTAGTAAATAATTATGATATCGCTTTAAAAGGAAGTTATACAATCTACTTTTATAGTGATAAAAATTATGGAATAATTTTAAAAATCATTCGTGAAGATGAAATTTATTATTATGATAATCAAATTGATATGAATATTAATTTTGTTAATAATCCATTTTTGTATAAAATTAATTATTCATACTTAGATAAATATTTGTTAAAATATAGTAAATTGTATATGTATAAAAATGAATTTTATTTACAAATAAAAGAAAAAATTGATGAAATAATTTTAGGTAAAATTATTGAAATAAGTGATATAATATTTGAGGACGAAAGTTTAAAAATAATAACAAAAGGTAGGGAAGTGATTTTATGAAAAAACCGGTTGTCGCATTAGTTGGAAGACCAAATGTAGGAAAAAGTACTTTATTTAATCGTTTAATTGGAAGTAAAGTGGCGATTATTGAAGATATACCAGGAATTACAAGAGATAGAATTTATGGAACAGTTAATTTTAATAATTATGTTTTTCATCTAATAGATACAGGTGGTATTGATTTATCAAAAGAAAAGTTTAATGATGAAATAAAAGTTCAAGCTGAACTTGCTATTGATGAAGCTGATGTTATTGTATTTATTGTCGATGGTAAGGAAGGCCTTACTAGTAATGACCTTGAAGTAAAGGACATGCTTATTAAATCAGGTAAAAAAGTAATAGTAGCTATTAACAAGATTGATAGTAAACTAGCTCGTGAACACATGTATGATTTTTATGAATTAGGATTTGATTCATATATTAATGTAAGTGCCGAACAAAATGAAGGCATTTATGAATTATTACAAATGATTACTGATGATTTTAAAGAATATAAAGAAGAAGAAAATAACTCAATTAAATTTTCAATTATTGGAAGACCAAATGTAGGAAAAAGTAGTTTAGTAAATGCTATTTTAAATGAAGATAGAGTAATTGTTAGTCCTATTGCTGGGACAACCCGTGATGCTATTGATACACCATTTGTTTATAATAAAGAAAATTTTATTGTAATAGATACAGCTGGTATGCGTAAAAAAGGTAAAATATATGAAACAGTAGAAAGATATAGTCTACTTAGAAGTATGAAAGCAATTGATAGAAGTGATGTTTGTGTACTAGTAATTAATGCAGAAGAAGGTATAATCGAACATGACAAACATATAGCAGGTTATGCTATTGAAGCTGGAAAAGCTTTAGTAATAGTTGTAAATAAGTGGGATACAATTGAAGATAAAGATAAGGAAATGAAAAAGTTTGAACAATCTATTCGCAATAATTTTCAATTTATGCCTTATGTTCCTATAGTTTACTTATCTGCTTTAACTAAAAAAAGAATTCATACATTGATGCCACAAATAATTAAAGTTTATAACAATAGTCAAAAAGTTATAGCAACTAATCTTTTAAATAATGTTATAAGAGATGCATATGAACTTAATCTACCACCTTCATATAAAGGAAAAAGATTAAAAATATATTTTTGTAATCAAGTGTCAGTTGCTCCTCCTACTTTTAACATTCAAGTTAATAACAAAGGTTTAGTTCACTTTTCATATGAAAGATATTTAGAAAATAAGATAAGAGAATCATTTGATTTTGAAGGAACTCCTATTAAGTTAGTATTTAAAAATAAGGGTGAACAAGAATTATAAAAAGTACCATTTTGGTACTTTATTTTTGTGTTCCATCAATCATGTATAAGAAAGGTTGTTTTTTCTTTTCTGAAGCATCAAATCCTAATTCTTCGTAATTTTTAATTAAAAAATTATAGTAATCAGCATCTTTAATTCTTTCAAAATAAGATAATTGTTCAAAAGTTATTCCTTCAAATGTATTAAAAACAAGAGCATATTTGATAAATGTTTGAACATCTTTAATATTTAGGCTATCCGCACTATTAATAGCAGTCAAAAGTTTTCTTTCATAACCATCGACCGTTTTGATTTTATGGTATGTTAGTAGGTCACTCAAAGCTTGTCTTGCATTATTATTAATCATAATCCACCTCTTATCTAGTTATTTTAACACACAATTTTTAATAAAACAATACTAAAGTAAATAAAACAAGTTCTAGTACCTAAATTATATAATTACATATAATAAATCTAGGAGGATGTTATGTTTAAATTTACTGATAATTTTTTTGATAGAATCGAAAAGAAAACAAATGTTGGAAAGGATACTATTTTAAAGTTGGCTGATAAACTTCAACAAGGAAATTTAAAAGATGAGGGGACTTTAAGAGAAGTTATTCAAGAGCTTGGAAAAATGACTGGTAAAGATATAAATAAAGATAAGGAAGATAAAATAATAAATGCAGTTGTTAATGATAAAATACCGAAAGATATAGATAAAATGCTATAATTTTAACTACTTTCTTATAAAAAATAAGCATACAATGTTTTTTTGAAACATATAGTTTATTGAAAAACGGAAAGTAGGTAATTATGGAAAAGATAGATATAATAAAAAGCATTACAGAAAGAACAGGTGGAGACATATATTTAGGTGTCGTAGGAGCGGTTAGGACAGGAAAATCAACATTTATTAAAAAAATGGTTGAAACTTTAATCGTTACCAATATTGAAGATGAATATGAAAGAAAACGTTGTTTGGATGAAATTCCACAATCAGCTCAAGGAAAAACGATTATGACAACTGAACCTAAGTTTGTTCCATCACAAGCAGCTAAAATTCAAATAGAAGATTTTAGTGCTAATGTTAGATTAATCGATTGTGTTGGATATGTAATACCTGATGCGAAAGGTTATGAAGATGAAAATGGACCTAGAATGGTCAAAACCCCGTGGGAAGTACCCTAAAAGGGGATACCAATTCAAATTTGGTTAAATCCTTATAAAATAAGGTTTATTCAATGTTTCCTTATTAGTATCAGTAAAATTTTTTTTTAAGAAAGTGAGTAAGTTTTATGAATACGATTTTAAAATATGAAACAAGTGAGTTAATTTCTTTACTGATTCAATACAAAAAAGAGTTAGGACACTTATTTCCAATAGAAAAATTAAAACATTTATCTAATTTAGAAAATATGATTTTTCAGTTATATAACAATGAAATTGATGAGGTTATAGAAAGTAAGAAAAGATTAATGTGGATGTATCCAAATTTTACTATATTAACAATGATGGCTCTTATATTTGCACTGGCAATATTTATGCTTTTTGATACTTTAAAAGGCGTAAGTGTTGTTTAGTGAAAAATGTGTTTGATGTTATATTAATGGTTTGGATAAGTTTAATTTTTCTTTTTTGTATGGTTATATTTAGTGAAGAAGTTTTAATAAAGCAACAATCAATTCATATAAGAAACAAGGTAAATGAAATTATTGAGATTAATGGTGGTTATACACAGAATGCTAAAAATGAAATTAATAGTTTAATTTCAAAATTAAAATATCGAACTAACATCGAATTTTCTAAAGATGGTAAATTAGCCTTTGGTGAGAAAGTAGAATATAAGATAGTTATGCATTATGAAAGAAAACTACCTTTCTAGACAAATCCACAACAAATAAAATATGAAACCGTTGGAGAATATTATAATGCAAGTTATTAATCTGGTGTGTGTATATGATTGCTGGATTTTTTGTTGACAAATATCGACAAATATGGTATACTCCAAATAGTTGAGTAATCTTATGTTATCATATTTGTTACTCTATTTAATTTATGCATAATTTTGAATATAGATAGCGATGTAGTTCTGATTACACAACCATTTGTGCACTATGCACCATGGGGGTGGAAAGTATGAGCTAAATCGTTATTTTTATTTTATATTTTAGATTGGAGGATAGATATGAATAGTATAAGACGTGGAATTGTTATAATTTCTATAGTTGCAATTATGATTACAACTATTATAGTAGTTCATGCACAAGAACTGTCAAAACAATTGACTAATATTGATAAAGTAAAACAATTTTTGAATGTTAGTAATATAGAAATACTTGATAATTATACAGAAAATGGTATCAGAGTGTTTAAGGTACATGATGAAGAAAATGATGAGTATTTTAAGTTGGCTTTAAATGATAGTAATGACATTGATTGGTATGATAATGTTAAATATGGGGAACATAGTAAAATCGGAACCTTATTGCAAAATAAACTTAATAATATGTCAGAAAATGAAAAAATAGATGTAATGGTTGAATTAAATTTTGATTACTTTTCATTAGATAACGAATTAAAAGCCGTTAAAGAAAAGTATAATTCTAATTTAGAAAAATTATCAACTTTAAGTGATTCAAATATTGAAAAAATAAAAGTAGAAAAGTTAGAATATATAAAGAACAAAATGTCAGAATATAATAAACTTTCTGGAGATTATGAAATTTCTTATGTATCACAATACAGTCCTTTTATTTTCTTAAGAGTAAACAGGAGTGAGTTGAATCAGCTAATGGAAGAGGATAAAATATATGAAATAAATTATATTGAAAATGCACAATTTGAACTTAGTGATGTTTCATCTGGCGAGACGAGGGCTGCGATTCAAAATAATGCAATAACCGCAACTCGTACAAATGTTGTTAAAAATTCTGGAATGACAGGTAGTGGTGTTAAGATAGGACAAATTGAATTAGCAAATCCAAATACATCTAATTCCACATTAACTGGTAAATCAATAACAAAGAGAACTACTAATTGTTCAACAAGCAGTAGTAGTGTAACTCATGCAACAGAAGTAACTGGAATATTAGTGGGAACTAATGGTGTTGCCCCATCGGCAAGCTTGTACTCTGCTTGTGTTACCACTGGAAGTCAGTTGCCAAGTGCAGTAGAATGGTTAATATCCCAAGATGTTGATATAATCAATATGAGTGCCGGAATTGATGGCACATCATATACTATATATGATAGATATATAGATGCAATAACATATATGAATGATATTTTATATATATCTGCAGCAGGAAACAAGATTGGTGTTGACCCAGAAAATATGGTTTCTTCACCTTCATACGCATATAATGTATTAACTATAGGAAATATAACTTATGAAGGAACTAGTTATGTTGATGCAATGAGTTCTTCAAGAAATGCTACAAGTTACTATACTAATGAAAATTATGGAGAAAGAGGAAATAAACCAGAAATGGTTGCTCCTGGAACAAATGTTAACTATACGAATGCATATAATGGAACGACTAGCGGAAATAGTTTCTCAGCTCCATTAGTAGCGGGAGCAAGTGCTCTTTTGATGCAAGGGAAAACTAGTACTAAAGATAATTTTCAAGCTGTTAAGGCTGCTTTATTTGCAACAGCACGACCAATGAATAATTATGGAAAAACAGTATCTAACAACACGGGGGGTTGGTTAAAAATATATGAACATTATAATAATCAAGTAGGACTTGGTATACTAGATACTAAAGCTACATATGATTTATTACAATGGGGGCAATTTAGAAATGCGACTGTTACTGGTGGTAAGTCAGATACCTATATTTACAATAATACTTTAGGCAATGGAATGGATGTTAGAGTTGCTATTACATGGTCTAAACCAAATACTGCAACTAGCATTGATAACATAACTAATCACGGGACAGACAAAGTTGCTGATTTAGATTTGCATATTATTGGACCTAATGGTGAACAAATTGCTAAATCAAGATCTACTTATGATAATGTTGAATGGGTTCAATTTGTTACTGCCCAAGGATATGGAACATATAAATTTAAAGTGATAAATTTTGCTACAAATGGCAACTCTGTTCCTACAAAAGTATCTATGGCATGGTGGTAATTGACAAAAAATATATACGGGTATATAATATCAATATGAGGTGATACAATGAATAAAATCTTGATAATTTGTTTATTATTTTTAATCATATGTTGTGGATGTGATATAATGAAAAAAAATATTAATCAAAAAGATGAAATAACAATATATTGTAATCAAGATAGTGAATTAACATTACCTGGCTATTATAAGTTATATGAAGATGATGATTATATATATCAAATGGCTTATGTAGATTCGTATGTAATTTACAATAATGAACATATTTCATTTGAAGAAGCATTGAAGAATAAAATTGTCACAATAGAAGACTTATCACAAAATTGTATATATTTGTATAAAGAAAAAAAATAATTTCATGGTTAAATATTTTTAAAAAGGAATGAGAACAAATCTTGTTCCTTTTTATTATGAATAATTTAATAAAAACTGATTAAGGTAAAACATATAAATTATAAGTAAAAAGCTTAAACAAAAATTAATAGATTAGGAAAAATAAAATAACAAAATATATAATCGTTGAAATGACACTGAAAAAAACATTCCAGTATATGAAGAAAATTTAGAGTTATTGATAGAAAAAGCAAAAGAGATTGAAAGAATAAAAGAAATGTATCCTACAGGTATTAGAATTAAATTAAAGTATATGTCTGATGATTTTGCTATCCGATGTGGTATGTGTGGTACAGTTGATTTTGTTGACGATGCTAGTCAAATTCATGTGCTATGGGATGATGGTAGAACTTTGCCTTTGATTGTAGGTGAAGATATTTTTGAAATTATTAATGTTACAAACAATAAAAATATAAAAATTTAGGAGGAATAATTTATAGTTGATGAAAAATTACAAAAGATAAAAGAACTTGGTTTTGAATTTCGCAAAACTAACGATGAATTTCAAAAAGAAAATATAGAAGTTGAATTAAAAAATATTCTAGATGATTTGAAAAGACAAGCAATAGAAAAATTTAAAGATGAATCGGATATAAAAAAGTTTTTATTCCTAACTTCATGACTTTAGTAAAAATAAAAAAAGATGATACTTATGATATTAAGCCATTATTTATGTTGACTGATGCTGAAAAGAAAAAGTATAAGAATAAAGATGATGAAGATATAGTTTTTTATCAACAAAGGTTAACAGGTTTTAGTTTAGGTAATGTATTTGATGTTAAAGATACTAATATTCCTATGGATACCATTAATAGAGAATTAAACCCTATAATTGAAGATAAACGTGCAGATGAAATAATGGATTGTTTTATAAAAACTATATATAATGATGGATATAAGGTTGGGTATAGGGAATTAGGCGATACAAGTAAAGGTTTTTGTAATCATAAAAATAAATTGATTGTGATAAGAAATGGACTTGGTAGTGTTGTTAAACTAGAAGTTTTAATACATGAGTATGCTCATGCTCTTGCACATAAACATTTAGAAAATAATAAACGTGATTATCAAGAATGTCGTAATCAATATGAAACAGAGGCAGAATCGATTGCATATGTAGTTGCTAAATACCTAAATAGACCAACTACACATTATTCACTAAATTATTTATATGTTTGGAGTAAAGAAAAAGATTTTAAAGAAATAGAAGATTCATTAAGTACTATCGTTAATTATAGTAAAAGAATTATAAATAATTTTCAAAAGTTTTATGATAGAGAGTTTAATTTGTATTCTGATGATTAATAAAAGAGGGAATAATTATAAGTTATAGAATAAAAAAAATGTCTAATGTATGCAACAGTGTTATTTTTTGTTTTAACGTTCATAAGATTAAAATGAATTGGAGGAACAAATAATGTATACAACAAAGGAAATATTTTCAGATGAGGGCTATGAGTTAAAAGATGTTTTAAAGAGCTGTATATATAATTATTATTTAAAATATAAAGAACAAAAAATTGACTCAAATGAGTTGCAAAAAAAACAATTTCATCGTATAATCAAGACGTCTAATAAGGAAATATTGTCAAATGAGAGAGGAGATTAAGAATGTACAGCAAGTACAATAACGACAATATAAACTATAAAATTGGATTATACATAAGATTATCACGTGAAGATGGTGATGATTTAGAAAGTGAGAGCGTTTCAAATCAAAGAAGTCTACTTTCGGGTTATCTAAAAGCAAATGGGTTGGTAGCAATCGAAGAGTATGTCGATGATGGTTATAGTGGAGGTAACTTTAATAGACCAAGCTTTCAAAAACTTATACGAGATATTGAAAATAAAAAAATAAATTGTGTTATTACTAAAGATTTATCAAGACTTGGACGTGACTATATAGAAACAGGTAGGTATATAGAAAGATATTTTCCTGAAAAAAATATAAGGTATATTGCTATAAATGATGATATAGATACGTTTTATGAAACAAGTGGAAGCGATATGATTCCGTTTAGATTATCTATGAACGATATGTATGCTAAAGACATATCAAAAAAAGTTCGTACAAATTTACTTCAAATGAAAAAAGATGGTAAATTTTGTGGAAGTGTACCTGCTTATGGATATATGCGACATCCTTTAGATAAACATCAATTAATACCAGATCCCAGTACAGCACCAACTGTAAAAAAAATATTTGATTTATATGTAGCAGGTTATGGTAGTGGTGTTATAGCAGAAATATTGACAAGAGAAGAAGTACCAACGCCTGTATTATTAAAGAATAGTAAGAAGAAAGTTGATAGTGCTGACCATCCTGAAATATGGAAACACAGTTCTATAAACAATATTTTAAAAAATAGGATATATACAGGCTGTGTCATACAACATACATCTCAAAATATTAATTATAAAACAAAGAAAAGAAAAAAAGTTCCAAAAAGTGAGTGGTGTGTTGTAGAGAATATGCACGAAGCAATTATTGATAAGGAAATTTTTGATATTGCTCAATCAATTCGTGATAAATCTAATAATTATAATGAGAATCATAGGAACGTAGATTATAAGCTTTCAAGTTTAGTTTATTGCAAAGATTGTGGTGCTAGGATGACTATTAATTATGACAAGAAAAGAGATAGAATATCAATGAACTGTAATAATTATAGAAAGTTCAGCAAATATGGTATATGTTGTTCTCATTTTATGAATTATAAGAAGTTAGAAGAAACTATTTATTCAAAAATTAGTGAATTGTCAATTCAATACATGGAAAATAAAGACGAATTTGAAAAAGAATTAAAAAAACATTATATAGATCCTAGAAGTGAAGTTGAAAATAAAATAGACCAAATAAAGAAAGAAATTAATACTCTTAAATTAAAACAAGACTCTTTATATGATGATAAGTTTAATGGGCTTATTACAATAGAAACGTACCAAAGACTTTTTGAAAATACAAATAAAGATATTGTAAAACTAAATGAAAAGTTAGAAAAGTATAATAAAGAATTGAAAAGTATTAAGCAAGATTCGGTATCTTATGTAGAATATTTAAATGTAATAGAACAATATTTAAAAATGAATAATCCAACTAAAGAAATGATAAATAAAATTATAGATAAGGTATATATTACCAAAGATAAAGATGTAGAAATTCATTATAGAATAAAGAAAAATGAAGTATTAGTATAGTCACTTATGTGACATATATTTTTTAAGACAGTGGTATCGCTTTTAGGGTACTCGGTGGTATGATGAGGAGATACCATTTATAGAAGCTGCGGAGATTGGTACAGAAAAAGTTATAAAAGACCACTCTTCAATTGGTATTGTTGTAACAACAGATGGTTCGATTGGAGAAATTAAGAGGGAAAGCTATGTAGAAGCCGAAAAAAGAGTTATCGATGAACTAAAAGAAATTGGTAAGCCTTTTATAGTTATTCTTAATTCAGTTCATCCGATGCTTCCAGAAACAGAAAATTTAGCTGAAAACTTAAGAGCAGAATATGACGTTCCAGTTATACCAATTAGTGTTGAAAATATGACTGAAAGAGATATGTATGGCATTTTAAAAGAAGCATTATTTGAATTCCCTGTTGTTGAGGTAAAAGTAGAAATGCCACAGTGGATTGCATGTTTATCATATAATCATTGGTTAAAACAAATATACATGGATAAAATAAGAGAGAGCGTTATTGAAATAGAAAAAATAAGAGATATTGATAATATAACAAGCCATTTTGTAAACTGCGAATACATTAGTAAAGCATATTTGTCTGACGTTAATACTTCAACTGGAGAAATTACAGTAACTCTAAACGCACCAAGTGAACTTTATAACGAGATATTAAAAGATATAATCAAAGTAGATGTTACTAATAAAGCAGAATTACTAATGTTATTCCAAGAATATAACGAAGCAAAAGAAGAATATGACCAAATAAAAAGTGCTTTAAAAATGGTCAAGACAACTGGTTATGGTGTGGCAAGTCCAAGTTTATCTGATATGAAATTAGATAATCCAGAGATTATTAAACAAGGTAGTAGGTATGGAATTAAATTAAAAGCTGTTGCTCCATCAATCCATATGATTAGAGTTGATGTCGAAAGTACATTTGAACCAATAATCGGAAGTGAACTTCAAAGTAAAGAATTAATTGATTATTTAATGAAAGACCAAGAACAAGACCCAGCAAATATTTGGAAAAGTGAAATATTTGGAAGAAGTTTAGATGTAATTGTAAAAGAGGGTATTCAAGCGAAACTTTCAATGATGCCTGAGAATGCTAGATATAAACTCCAACACACTTTGTGTAAATTGGTAAATAAAGGTTCTGGTAATTTATTTGCAATCGTTTTATAATGATTGCTTTTTTAATTTAAATTATTTATAAATAAATATTATAAGTTTATATTTTATAGTTGGAGTAATAATAATTAATCATAGCTTTGATTAATAAAAGTGCATTTTTTTAAACAAATTATATAAAATGCTTGCATTTATATTAAAAAAATGGTATCCTTAAATTGTAGGTAACATAAGTTACTTAAAATTCAAATAGGAGGTAAATTATGTCAAAAACAGATTTAGTATGTTTTATTGCAGAAGAAACAGGATTATCAAAAGCTGATGCTACTCGTGCATTAGACGCTACAATGAAAGGAATCACAGAAGGATTAAAAAATGAAGGTAAAGTTACTTTAACTGGTTTCGCTACTTTTACTGCAAAGAAAAAAGAAGCTAAAACTGGAAGAAATCCTAAAACTGGTGAAGCCGTTAATATTCCTGCAAGAGTTGCTGCAACAATTAAAGCTGGTTCTAAACTAAAAGATGCTTTAAACTAAGAAGGTTTTAAAAACCTTTTTTTTCTTGTTAAAATGTTATATAATAGTAGTGGGTGAAGATGATGTTAGATACAGCTAATGAAGTTTTAAAAACAATTATTAATAATGGATATAAAGCTTATATAGTAGGCGGTTATCCAAGAGATTTGTATTTAAATAAAGATAGTGTTGATATAGATATGTGCACTAATGCAACGCCAAAACAATTGAAAGAAATATTTAAATCGAGTATTTTACCAAAGCAAGAATATGGTGGAGTTACTGTAGTTTTTAATAATATAAGATTTGAAATTACAACTTTTAGAAAAGAAATTAAGTATGAAAACAATCGTTTTCCAGTTAAAATAAAATATATAGATTATTTAATAGATGATTTAAAAAGAAGAGATTTTACTATTAATACACTTTGTTTAGATGAAAATGGAGAATATATTGACTTGTTAAATGCTAGAAAAGATATTGATTGTAAAATCATAAAAACAGTTGGTAATTCTGATAAAAAAATAGAAGATGATATTTTAAGAAGTTTAAGAGCAATTAGATTTGCAACTATTTTAGACTTTAAGTTAGATGATGAACTAAAAAAAAGCATTATGAAATATGGTTATCTACTTAAGAATTTATCGTACTATCGCAAGAAAGATGAATTAGATAAAATATTTTCAAGTCCAAATGCTAAATACGGAATAGATTTAATCAAGGAATTAAAATTACAAGAATATTTAGAATTAAATAATATAGATAAATTAGTAATTACAAGCCCTATAGCAATTTGGGCACAATTAGATGTGTTAGACAAGTATAATTTTTCTTCATCAGAAAGAGAAATAATTGAAAATGTTAATGAAGTGATGAATTTAGATTTGTTTGATAATAACACACTATATAAATATGGTTTATATGTTTGTACTTTAGTTGCTGAAATAAAAGGAATTAATCGAAAAGAAATAATTTTGAAATATAATAATTTACAAATAAAAGCTCCTAATGAAGTTACATTAAAAGGTATGGATATTTGTAATCTTTTAAATAAAAAACCAGGACCTTATCTCAAAAAAATTATAAATACACTTGAAGAAAAAATCGTAAATAATGAACTTTTAAATAATAGGGAAGATTTATCAAAGTATGTGTTAGAAAATTACTGATATTTTTATATCAGTTTTTATTAAAACTTGATTTTATATGTTTAAATTGCTATAATATTTACATGAACAAGAAATTATTTTTTATTACAATTATTAGTATTTTATTTGACCAATTGATTAAATTTATTATTAGTCATTTTTTTGGTGTTTATGAAAGTATAACTATTATCAATAACTTTTTTAATATAACTTATGTTAAAAATACTGGAGCAGCTTTTAGTATACTACAGGGTAACCAAACTTTGTTAATTATAATTACAGTATTAACAATTTTATTAATTAATTATTTTTTAACTAAAGATAAAAATGTTAATAAATTTGAAACTATAACCTATGGACTATTACTAGGTGGGATATATGGTAATCTAATTGATAGAATTTTATATGGATATGTAATAGATTATTTGGATTTTACAATTTTTGGTTATAATTTTGCTGTATTTAATTTAGCAGATATATTAATTGTTGGAACTATATTCTTGTTATTGATTAATTCATTTAAAAAAGGTGGTAACAATGGAAAAAATAGTTGTAAATGATGGTGGGATTAGAATTGATACTTACTTAGCCGATAAATTAAACATTAGCCGTAGTAAAGTAGCTAAAATGTTAGAAAATAATATATTAGTAAATAATGTTAAAGTAAAACCTAGTTATAAAGTAACAAATAATGATATCATTGAAGTAGAAGAATATGTTGAAAATTTTGAAATTAAACCATTAGAACTTGATTTAGACATAGTTTATGAAGATGATGATGTATTAGTAGTAAATAAACCAAATGGATTAGTTGTCCATCCAGCAGTTGGACATATAAGTGATACATTAGTTAATGCTTTAATGCACCATTGTAACTTAAGTGAAGATAAAATAAGACCTGGTATAGTTCATAGAATTGATGCCGACACAACAGGGTTACTAATGGTAGCCAAAAATAATTATGCTCATGATTTTTTAGCAAAACAATTAGAAGAAAAAACTGTAACAAGAAAGTATTATGCAATAGTTTGGGGTGTTATTAAAAATGATACAGGTACTATTGATGCTCCAATCGGAAGAAGTGTAACTGATAGAAAAAAAATGTGTGTCACAAGTATAAATAGTAAAAGTGCTATTACACATTTTAAAGTACTAGAAAGATATAAAAGAGCAACTTTAATTGAATTAAAACTTGAAACGGGAAGAACTCATCAAATAAGAGTACATATGGATTATATAGGCCATCCAGTTGTTAATGATCCTGTGTATGGAAGAAGAAAATTGTTTGATGAAACAGGACAATGTCTACATGCTAAAGAATTAGGATTTATTCACCCTAAAACAGGCAAGTATATGCACTTTGATAGTGAACTACCAAGTTGCTTTATAAATATATTAAATAAACTAAAGGAGGAATGAAAATGGAAATGTCAAAAAATGATGAATTAGTTTTTAAATTATTACACTATTTCATTACTAATAAAGGTTATAATCCAGTTATCCTACACGGAGCAAAAGATGAAATATGGTTAGAAAACTTAAACAGTGATTATAAAATTGTTAGATTAGTTTCCAATTATATTCATAATAATGAGCAATTAGAAACAGATTTATTTAGAACAAATCAAATAATGAAAACAATCAAAAAAAAGACATTAAGCATAAAAGCTCCAGTTTTGAGCATATTTTTAAATACTGGTGATAATGTAGATAAAAGTTTAGAAGGATTTAATAATATAACTTGTGTTTTCGCTAAAAAGATTGGTGATTTAACAAAGTATAAAACAATAGAAGAAAATTTTCCTGATATATCTAAAAAAACTGATTTTGCTGAAGATGGATTTGAATTATTTGCTAAAATAACAACTGATATAAATAAAAAAACAGAATTAGATTCTAAGCAAGCGGAAGACATATTTAAACCAAAAAAACCTATTGTTACATATATTTTAATAACAATAAATGTATTAGTATTTATTTATATGTATATATTTACTGATCCTAATGTCTTTGCAACAATGTTTGCAAACCATAGATATTATGTTAGACAAGGTGAAATTTATAGATTAGTAACATCTGCTTTCCTACATGGTTCATTACTTCATTTACTTTTTAACTGTTATGCTTTATATATTATAGGTTCACAAGTTGAAAGTTTTTTTGGAAAAACAAAGTATATAATAATATATTTTGGAAGTGCTATAATGGGAAGTTTACTTTCAATCTGTGCAACTAACAATTTTAGTTTAGGTGCAAGTGGAGCAATTTTTGGATTATTAGGAGCAATTTTATACTTTGGTTATCATTATCGAATATATTTAGGTAATGTAATTAAAAGCCAAATAATTCCAGTAATTGTACTTAATTTAGCTTTAGGTTTTGCAGTAAGTGGGATTGATAATGCTGCTCATATTGGGGGACTAATAGGTGGTATATTAATGTCAATGATTTGTGGAATTAAATATAACAAAAATAAAAGAAATCGAATTAATGGAATTATTATGACATTAATACTACTATCAGTATTAATATATTTAGGAATATTTGGATAAACACTAGAAATAGTGTTTTTTTCATATTTAAGTAAAAGAAACATATAATTTAATGGTGATAATATGGAATTTCAAATAGGCGATTTAGTAACAAGAACATCACATAACAATGATACTGTTTTTGTTATAACAGATGTAATGGGAGATATATGTTACCTAAAAGGAGTTAATGTAAGATTACAAGCAGATAGTAATATGGATGATTTGGTTAAGTTTGAAGAAAAAGATGAAGAAGAAGAACAATTTGAAGAGAGAATTAAACCAAACATTAATCTAGATAGAGATGATTATTTTTACTTACCAGGCAAAATATTACATATAGATGGTGATTCCGATTATTTAAATAGATGTCTAGATTATTATAAACAAGCAAATATTTGGGCAAAGGGAATACAGGAAGTCGAAGAAAACGTACCTTTATATATAAAAGATTGGTTAGAAGAATACGAACCAAATATAATCGTAATTACTGGTCATGATGCCTATTATAAAAAAAGAGGTAATATTAATGATATAACTGCTTATAAAAATAGTGAAAACTTTGTTAAAGCAATTAAAGAAGCAAGGAAGTTTGAAAAAAGTCATGACAAATTAATAATTATAGCCGGTGCTTGTCAATCGGATTATGAAGAATTAATTAAAGCAGGAGCTAACTTTGCGTCAAGCCCTAAAAGAATTAATATTCATGCCTTAGACCCAGCCATAATAGCAACAACAATGAGTTTATCTGATGTTAATAAAGATATAGATTTAAAAGGAATTATTGAGAAAACAAAATATGGTAAAAGGGGAATAGGTGGAGTTAAAACAAAAGGAACTATGTATGTTGGTTATCCAAGATAGGAGGATTATGATAGAAGAAATTAAGAAAGAACTTCACGAACACATAGGAAAAGAAGTTTTAATTAAACATAATTTAGGAAGAAATAAATTTGAACAATACCATGTTACAATAAAAGAATTATATGATTATGTTTTCTTAGTAGAACTAAAAGATAATATAAAAAAATCCTTTTCTTACTCAGATGTACTTACAAATACAATAAAAATAGATTATTAACTTGCTTTTTTTTAAAAAATAGTATATACTTAAAATGTAATCTGACTGGAAGGAGAGGTTTGCATGGAAATTACTTCAGTTACTGTTCGTAAAGAAGAAAAAGAAAACTCAAAAATGAAAGGAAAAGCTTCAGTTCTAATTGATGATTGTTTTGCAGTTCATGATATTAGAATTATCGAAGGAAATGATGGATTATTTATCGCTATGCCTAGTCGTCAAAAAGCAAATGGTGAATATCGTGATATCGCACATCCAATCAATTCACAAACTCGTAAGATGTTTGAAGAAAAAATCCTTGAAGCATATAAAAACGCTGAATAATAGCGTTTTTTTTAATACTTTTATATAAATCATATTTTATTTGTAAAAAAAGTAGAATTATGTTGCAATGATAAAAATACTTTGATATAATTGACTTGTAAGATGGAAATTAGATGGAGGAATATGAAATATTTAAAAGTTACTATTGTTGCATTCTTAGTTACTGCAAGTCTAGCAGCTATATCTGCTAATGCATCTGGGCATAGAACTTATATAAATGTTCAATTGCCAAAATTTGCTAAAACTGTTACATATGGTCCAGAGGTTAAAGATGATTATGGTTACCAATGGTATAAAAGTAATGGTACTGTTGATATGTTAACATCAGCGGATGTAAATGTTGTAGTTAAAACAAGCAATCCTAATTATGGAACTAGTGCTGGTTTAGTTATAAAAAAAGATGAAATTAAAACTTGGGGTAATACTGCTGTTAATACTTTTCCAAGTAATGCTTACGAAATAATTATGAGAAGAGAAAAATCAGCTATTTCAAAAGCTTCACATACTGGAAGTTGGTTACTTGATGAAAAATATGTTGAGGCTGTAAGTTAAAATATGTTGTGTGTTGTATGTTGTGTGTTGTATGTTGTAAATCTTAAAATAATTTAAAATATATAATATTTCCATCTTACAACACATTTTTTAAAAGGAAGTGATTTTATTAAATTTATAAAGAAAAATAAAATAGCCTTAATATCATTTTTGTTATTGTTTATTTTAGGAAACATATCAGTAATTAAATATGCTCAAAATAGAAAATTACAGGTAGACTATTGTTATGATTCATATAATCAATGTACTAATAATTCTGAGTATTATAATAATTTTAAAGATTATTGCGATAAATTGCCAGATTATGAACATGTATGTATAAGTGATACACCAACTATTTTATATACATTAATAAATGGAAGTGTATTTGGTATAATAGTTTATTTTGGTCCTTTATTTGTAATTATTCCTGCTATGTGGAATGTACAAAAAGAAGTTAACTCAAATTTTTCAAAGTTATACTTAACTAGAAAAAATTATAAATCTTATATTAAAAGAATGTTAAAAGAAGTATACAAAAATATATGGATATTGCCTACTATTATATTGTATTTATTTATATGTGCTTATATGCTATCGGGACATTTCGACTATCATTTTTCATACGATAGTAGTTATGCTACTTATGAAATACAATATTTAAAAAATTTTGGAGTTTTCTTTATTTGTTATATTATGAACTTTTTAGGACAATCTATACTTTATATTAATTTAGGGTTGATTAGTTTAAGAAAAAGTAAAAATATAATTATTACTATTCTTGAAGCATATTTGTTATTTATAGGAATTGAGATATTCCTTGAAGTATTTTTAAACAATTTTATTTTATATAGTATATTTGGTATTAATTTATTTGGATTTTTAAATATTTTAGACATTTATACATTTTCATATACTATTGGCCTAATACCGTATTTATCATTAAGTTTTACAATAGTATTATTGTCATTTATTGTACTAAAGTTATTATATAAAAATAAAGAAAAAACTTTTATTGAATGGGAGAAATGAGTATGAAAATAACGGTTAATAATCTAACGAAAGAATTTAAGCAAATAACTGTAGTTAATAATGTTAGTGCTTCATTTGAAAGTGGAAAAATATATGGGTTAATTGGAAGAAATGGAAGTGGCAAAAGTGTGTTTTTAAAAATGCTTTGTGGTTTTTATGTTCCAACTAGCGGTGAGATTTTATTTGATGGAGTAGATTATATAAAAGAAAATGGATTTCCAAAAAATACAAGAGCCATGATTGAAAAACCTGATTTTATACCTGATTTAACAGGATTTGAAAATCTTAAATTATTAGCTTCTATCCAAAACAAAATTGGTGATGAAGAGATTATAAAAGCATTAGAGGAAGTAAACTTAATTAATGATAAAGATAAAAAATTTTCTAAATATTCTTTAGGAATGAAACAAAAACTTGGCATTGCTCAAGTAATAATGGAAAATCCAGATGTAATGATATTTGATGAACCATTTAATGGAATAGAAGAAGAAACTGTAATTAAATTAAGAAACACATTTAAAAAATATGCTAGTGAAGGTAAACTAATAATAATAGCAAGTCATATAAAAGAAGATATCGAAACTTTAATTGATTGTGTATATAAATTTGATAATGGAATAGTTAAGATGGAAGAATATGAAAAACATTAAATATAAATTAAATTTATTAAAACCAATATTTAAAACTTCAAAATCTAAAATAGTTTTTTTAGGGATTATATTATTAAACATTTATGCAATTTCAAATATGGATTTTAGAATGGGTTATTATGAGGCAGTAGTGGATTCTATTTCTATGCAGTCTTATGTGTCATTTTTATTATTATTAGTATTTTTAAATACTTACAATACCTATATTCAATCTGAAAAAAATTTGCCTTACATTATGAGATTTGAAACAAAAGAAAAATATTATAGAGAACTTATAAAATTAATAATAATTATGAATACAATTATTATACTTTCAAGTTTTATACTTTCTTTAATAGGTATTCGCTTATTAAATAACTACATGATTAATATAAATTACTATTATTATGATATTCCTATGTATGTATATATGATTTTTAATTTTATAAAAATATTTATTTTAATTCAATTAATCAATTTTATCGGATTATTTATATATATGATAACAGGTAAATTTATTGGAATAGTAGTAACAACGTTTATTGCTCTAATACCTTTAATTTGGGATTATAAAATTCATTCTATAAACCAGTTTAAAGATATATATTGGTTTTGGGGCTATTATTTATTATTTTTACAATATAATAATTTTATATTTGAAGTAAGTGTAACGATTAGTTTTATTTTATTATTATTTTTAATTTGTGTTGGTTTATTTAATGTTTTAATTAGTAAAAATAGACAGGTTGGTATATAATGAAATATTTTATATGTAAAGATTTTTGGACAATCAAAAATAAACTTTTAAAAATTATTTTATCTTATTTATTTTTAATAACAATAACATTTATACTTGATTTTGTTACGTACAAATCATTAGATATTGATACAATTAAAGGTATACTTGGTCTTTTAGATTTTAAAAGTTCTTCTTTAATTTATATGCTGTTAAGAATTTTTCAAATAGTTTTATATTTATATATAACTTTTAGGTTAGTAATTGATGATATAATGTATTCTGCTTCAAATATATTTTTGAGAATTAGTAGATTCAAATGGGTAATTAAAAAGATGATTTCAGTTATTATTTTTTGTTTAACTATAAAAACATTCGTTTATTTATATTTAGCATTTTTATCTTTAATTTTTACAAATAATTCATTTAACTTATTAAATTTGTTTTGTAATGATATTATTATAACTATTTCAATACAATTATTCTTATTTCTTTTAATTATAACAAAGAATAAAAAAATCTTTTATGTATTTTTAGTTTTATTTATTTTATTATTATATTTCATCATATTTTTAAATTATAATGTTAGTTTTATAATTATATTAATTTTGATAATATTAAATATTTTACTCTCAAAAAAAATGAGCTTTTAAAGAATTAATTTTTTAATTCTTTTTTTAAAACTTGTTCATATAATTTACTAAGGAGGTATTACTATGGACAAGGATAGTATTCAATCATTTAATCATAATATAACTTTAAATGAAAGAAAAAATATTATTATAACAGGAGTAAAAAAAATTGATAGTTTTGACAACGAAGAGTTTTTACTAGAAACAACAATGGGACCAATTGTTATAAAAGGTGAAGATTTAGAAATTATAAAATTAGATACTTATCAAGGTAGTGTCTCAATTAAAGGTGTTGTAAATAGTTTAACATATAATGAAACAACAAAAAAAGAGGAAGGAGTATTTTCTAAATTATTTAAATGATGGATTTAAGTATTCAAATTAAAACACTATTGTTTTCTTTATTGTTTGGTTTTGTATTTAATATTTTTGTGACACTTTTAAATAAATTTATATATAATAAAAAGAAAGTTATTCAAATCGTATCTACTTTAATTTTAACTTTATTTAGTACGTTTACCTATTTCGCAATTTTACAAAAATTAAATGAAGCAATTATTCATCCGTACTTTTTATTCATGTTTATTTTAGGTTTTAGTTTAAGTAATGTAGTGAAAAAGCTTCTAAAAAGTTTGCTATGATATTAAAATAATGTTATAATACTTTTGGAGGTATTTTTATGAAAAAAGTATCTAAAAAAGCTAAAATGAGATTAATTATATTTGGTATACCATCTTTTTTGATGATAGTATACTTTATTTTTACATTGACAAGTTCAATATTTAATTATATTTCCTTAAAAAGAGAAGAAAACAGTTTAAAAAGTGAATTGGCTAGTCTTTTAAAGGAAAAAGAAGATTTAAAAATAGAAATAGATAAATTAAATGACCCAGAATATGTGGCAAGATACGCTAAAGAAAAGTACCTTTATTCACAAAATGGAGAATATGTTATTAAAATAGAAGAAAACTTAGAAGAAATTAAAACTAAACAAAAAAGTAATAATACAATTTTATATATTACAGGTTCTTTCTTTTTAGTTTTAGTTATATTAATAATAAAAAAAAGGACTAAAGTCCTATAGTTTCATCAGCCTTACTTTCAAAGTAGGTTTTTTCTTTGTATTTACACATTCTACCAATTATATTTGTAGGAAAACTATTAACCAATTTATTATAATCAGTAATTGTATCATTATAATATTTACGAAGAGCGCTCGTTTCTGCTTCAGTATCATCTAACTCTTTAGCAATCTTCATAAATGATTCACTTTTCCTTAAATCTTCATAGTTGTCTTTAAAAAAGTTAAACTGTTTAATTTCGTCATATAATTGTTTATCTAAATCAAAATTAGAAAGTTTACGACTTCTTAATTTAACTATTTTACCTAAAATCTCACCATCATAATCACAATTTGCTTTTATAATGCTTACTGATTTATTTAATAAATCGAATCTTTTTCTTAAAATAGTATCGATATTTGCTTCAGCTTCATTAATTCTAATAATATAACTTTGATAATGATTATATGTATTAATGTATAATATAAGTAATAAACATAAAATAATTAGTACCAATAAAATAATAACTATTATTGACATTTACATCACCAAGTTAATTATATCAAATTTTAGTTAAAATATCAATTAAAATTCCATAATATAATTAATAGGTTCATCAAATGAAATATAATCAACATAAATCATCAGCAAAACTTGCCAAACACCAGTCTCAGGAATACTTAAAATGATGTGGTCTCTTCCGGATTGTTCAATAATACCTTTAAATTCTATATCTCTCCATTCATTAGAATCAGGAAAAGTTTGGTGTACTCTTACTTTTTTTCCTTTGTTTAATCTTAAAATGTTTTCGATATATGATTGTTCAACTGGTAAGTCACCAATATGGAAAGTTTGTGTTCCGGTATTTGGAATTCCTGTTTGTGTGTTAGTATAAGGCTGTGGATTAATGTTTTTTAAATTTGGGTTTATATATGCATTATTCATAAAATCATCCTTTCTTTATAAATATATTTAATTTAATTAATAAATATGAAAAATATTGACACAGTAATTTTGAATTGTTAAAATTATATTGGTGATATAATGAAAATTAATGTTGGTGTGTCTAATCATCATATTCATTTAAAAGAAAGTGATTTTAAATTATTATTTAATAAAGATTCTTTAGAAGTTAAAAATATGTTAACTCAAAAAGGACAATTTGCGAGTACAAGTTTACTTACAATTAAAACTTCAAAAGGTGAAATTTCTAATGTAAGAGTTCTAGGACCATTTAGAGATTATACACAAATTGAAATATCTAGAACTGATGCTTATAAATTAGGAATAGAACCACCAGTTAGAGATTCTGGTGATTTAGATGGTAGTAGTGTTGTTACTTTAATAGGACCAAATGGTAGTATTGAAACTAATGGTTGTATTTTAGCTCATCGTCATATTCATATAACTAGTGAACAAAAAAAAGAGTTAGATTTAGATGATATTGTAAGTATTAAATATGGTGGTGAAAAGGGTGGTATATTAGATAATGTTAAATGTAAAATAACACCTGATGCCTTTATTGAATTACATATTGATACTGATGAAGCCAACGCTTTAGGAATTAAAAGTAAAGAAGAAGTTGAAGTAATTAAAAACAGGTACTAGTTACCTGTTTTCTTTTTTGTAATTTCAACCACACCACTTATCTATAATTTAATTCTACATTATAAATTGACTTAAAGTCAAATATTTTTCTTGGCATACTGTTGATATTAAAGCAAATATCATTTAAATATATTTTGGGTTTTAGTTTTATTGATTCTCCTTTTGGAATATATCTTTTTACTAAAGCATTTGTTCTTTCATTTGTTATTTCAAATGGTAGAATATATTTACTCTTATTTTCACCTTATTTTACTATTTATGTTATACCATTTTAATAAAAAATATACAATATATCTTGCTTAAATCTTGCTTAAATTCTACTTAAAGTTTCATTGATTTTCTTAAAATGTTTTTGTAAAAAACAGGTACTAGTTACCTGTTTTCTTTTTTGTAATTTCAACCGCACCACTTATCTATAATTTAATTCTACATCA
>ERZ824480.652-NODE-652-length-40187-cov-4.595659_pt1 | contig 40187 bp, 37 predicted proteins | sample MGYA00519861_ERZ824480 | MGnify/ENA primary metagenome ERZ824480 (study PRJEB31778, sample SAMEA3449152) | human gut metagenome | biome: human gut; feature: human-associated habitat; material: faeces | place: United Kingdom | collected 2010/2012 ... | reverse complement strand
ACGTTCTGTCCAAGTCCTGCCTGAATAACGCATCCCATATATACATGGTCAACATCATCAGGTTTAACTCCTGCTCTGTTAAGCGCTTCCTTAATAACGATAGCGCCAAGGTCAACAGCCGGAGTTGTACTAAGTGTTCCTCCCATTGTTCCGATAGCTGTACGACATGCACCTGCTAAAACTACTTTCTTTGCCATAAAAATTGTCCTCCTTAAAAATAAAATAAATGTGCTTATAATTAATTAACGCTGTATAACTACAGCAATTATCCCTGATACTTTTCTCTAAGCTTCACTGCAACATTAGGCGGCACAAGCTTAGAAACATCCGAACCATAGTAAGCAATCTCCTTAACTATAGTAGAACTTAAAAATGCATACTCAAGACTTGTAGTAAGAAACATCGTGTCAATGTCCGGGTCTATACTGTGATTAGTCTGTGCAAGCTGCATCTCATTCTCAAAATCGGTAACGGCACGCAGACCTCTTATAATAACCGATGCTCCTTTGCTTTTTGCAAAATTGACCGTAAGCCCCTCAAATGCACATACACTGACGTTAGAAATATCCGATACTGCTTCTTCAAGCATAGCTTTACGTTCTTCCATTGTAAATACCGGATTCTTCTCGCTGTTAACAAGAATTCCTATAACAAGTTCATCTACGACCTTAGCCGCTCTTCGTATAATATCCAGATGACCGTATGTAACAGGGTCAAAACTCCCCGGATATACTGCTTTAACCATTAGTAAGCCTCCTGACAGATGTCCATAAACCAATAATACAACATTGTCAAAAAATTATCAATCTTTTTTTTAATTATATCAAAAACTTTAACGTAATTAAATTACTATTCACGGAAATTCCTTGACCATACTATCATGTAATGCTAAACTATTTTACAATCAAGTGTATTATATTACAATTCTATTTAAATAACAATAGTTAATTTTGGAGGTCATTATGGATTATAAGAAATTGTACCAGGAAAAACTTGTTACGGCAGAACAGGCAGCTTCTGTTGTAAAATCGGGAGACTGGGTTGACTACGGATGGACGGCAATCACCCCGGTTGCTATTGACAGGGCTCTTGCAAAAAGAATGCCTGAACTTACCGATGTGCACGTAAGAGGCGGAATACTTATGTGGGTTCCGGAGATATTCAAGATAGATAATCCGGGCGAGCATTTTGATTGGAACTCATGGCATATGGGCGGCATTGAGAGAAAAGCAGCTTCAGCAGGATTTGCTTATTATGCTCCTATCAGATATTCGGAACTTCCGAGATATTACCGTGAAGTTAAAGAACGTAACGCAGTAGCATATTTTCAAGTATCTCCTATGGACGAGCACGGTTACTTTAACTTCGGTTTATCTGCATCACATCTTGCCGCTGTATGCGAGACATCAGACGTTATAGTAGTTGAGGTTAATGAAAATGTTCCACGTTGTCTTGGCGGCACGGAAAATAGCGTACATATTTCTGAGGTTGACATGATTGTTGAAGGCGACAACCCTGACATGGCGGAGCTTGCTTCAGGCGGTCCTGCAACAGACGTTGACAAAGCGGTTGCAAAGCTTATTGTTAATGAAATTCCTAACGGCGCATGTCTGCAGCTTGGAATCGGAGGAATGCCTAATGCTGTAGGCTCGCTCATAGCCGAGTCCGACCTTACAGACCTTGGTGTACATACCGAAATGTACGTAGATGCATTTGTAGATATTGCAAAAGCAGGAAAGATTACCGGCGCCAAGAAAAATATTGACCGTTTCCGTCAGACATATGCATTCGCGGCAGGAACAAAAAAACTTTATGATTATCTTAATGATAACCCTGAATGTATGAGTGCAGCCGTAAGCTACACTAATGATATCCGTCAGATAGCAGCGCTTGACAACTTTATTTCCATTAATAATATTGTCGATATTGACCTTTTCGGACAGGCCAATGCAGAATCTGCAGGCACAAGAAATATAAGCGGCGCAGGCGGTCAGCTTGATTTCGTTCTCGGCGCTTATCTTTCAAAAGGCGGAAAAAGCTTCATATGCTGCTCATCAACATTTACTTCAAAAGACGGTGTAATGCATTCACGAATCAGACCTACGCTTGCACCGGGTTCAATAGTGACTGACACAAGAGCAAATGTACATTATTTTGTTACCGAATACGGTATGGTCAACCTTAAAGGACTTCCTACATGGCAGAAATGTGAATCACTTATTTCTGTAGCGCATCCTGATTTCAGGGATGAACTTATAAAAGAAGCAGAAAAAATGAATATATGGAGACGCAGCAACAAAAAATAATAATGTAACAGTTCAGCCATAACGGGTAATATGTGCTCGGCATGCTTGCATGAACGAACACATATTATCCGTTATGGCTGAACTAATATCACATAATAACTATATTTGTACGTGCCGCATCTTGATTTTTAACTATGCAGGAATTATAATTACCACATAAATATAAGGCAGATTATGAAAGGAGTAAAACGTATGAAGAAATTCGGAAAATTTATAGCTACACTAGCAGGAGTAGGCGCTGTCTGCGCCGGAGCATATTACTTTGTTAAAAAAGTTCTTCTTAAAGATTCATATGAAGACCTTGACCTTGATGACGATGATGACGATTTAGATGATGAACTGTTCGATGATATTTCTGACGACGACAGCGAAGAAATTGAAGTACCTGTTAATATGGAAGAGATTAAGCCGGATGCAGAAGATGATGAAGAAGCATCCAACGAGGAACCTGAAGAATAATAATTCAGTCATTTAACGTACACTTTGGCGCATTAAGAGCCGGCACATTATAACGTGCCGGCCCTTTTTTGTTACTATATCCATACAATTTTATCTTGATAATCTGTGTATAAGTTTGTCAAGGTTAGGGTCAATCGTTTTCTGCATTGCCATTGCCTCTGATATGGAATAGTCGGTAAAATGACCATGCCTGTATGCAACTACTCTGCTCGTCTGTCCCTGGTCCAAAAGCTCCACAGCTCTTGACGCAAGCGCAGAAGCATACACTCTGTCACGGCATGTAGGGCTTCCGCCGCGCTGTATATGTCCGATTACAGTAGCCCTTGTTTCAATACCGGTTTCCTCCTGAATATGCTTTGCAATTTCAAATGAATCCCCTATACCTTCGGCATTAACGATAATATGATGCGTCTTCCCTATCTTATGCTTACTCTTTACCTTTTCAACAAGACGCTCCATTTCCTGGTCGTTATAGGTCTCAGGAAGAAGAACATATTCAGAACCATTAGCAATTGCGCACCAAAGCGCTATGTGTCCGGCAGTACGTCCCATAACCTCTATAACGTTGCACCTCTCATGTGAACCTGATGTATCACGAAGTTTATCGGCAGCCTCCATTGCGGTATTAACCGCTGTATCAAATCCTATCGTATATTCGGTACACGCTATATCAAGGTCTATCGTACCCGGAACTGCAATAGTCCTGATACCTTGTTCAGCAAGCTTTTCTGCACCGCGAAAAGAACCGTCTCCGCCGATTACAACAACACCGTCAATTCCATATGCCCTGCATATTTCCGCTGCTTTCTGCTGTCCTTCTTCTGTCTTAAACTCCGCACATCTTGAAGTATATAATATAGTACCGCCTCTTGAAATGATATCAGATACGCTCATTGCATCCATATCGACAAAATCTTCTTCAAGAAGTCCGGTAAATCCTCTTCTTATTCCCTTAACATTATGTCCAAGGTAGACTGCCGTTCTTACTACAGCTCTTATGGCTGCATTCATTCCCGGTGCGTCTCCGCCGCTTGTAAGAACTCCTATTGTCTGCTGTTTATGACCCATATATACGACCTCCTTAATATTTATTTAATTCGCAACCTATCCTATCACCTTTTATTCGGTTTTTCAATCTTCTTTTCAACTACCTGTACGTTATCTCTTCCGAATCTGACATATAAGGAATTAAGAAGCGCTTTATCGGCACATACGCTCATGCTCATCGGCAAATGCTTTATGGCTTTTTCTGTTTCAAGATATATACTCACATTATCTGTTCCGTCGCTTTCACTTATTATATTTCTTATATCATCCTCAGCTTTAAAATACGCCTCTTTATCCTTAAACCTAAGCCACAGATGCTTCGGCATCATATCAAACGGAACAATCTTTGAGGCAATAACCTTTGCGGCCTTATCTTCTTCTACTGCGGCACGCCCTGATACATACACTTTCGAATCAAGGTCGATATATTTTTTATATTTCTCAAAATCTCTTGGAAATATTATAACCTCAACACTTCCAAGCAAATCTTCAACCGTGATAAATGCCATAAGGCTTCCTGTTCTTGTTGTCTTTACCGTTTTATCTGTTATCATTCCTCCGATTACTACACCCTCTTCATCATGTACAGCAGGAATTCCCGTATCGTCATCAGGCGCAAAATCAGCGGTTGTTCTTGTAATATTCTCCAAAAGGCTGTCCTCATATTCTTCGAGCGGATGACCGCTTACGTATATTCCAAGCACTTCCTTTTCAAATGCAAGAATGTCCTCTTTATCATACTCATCCACCTCCGGGAATCTTACTGAAAATGATTCTGCTTCAGAAGGCGTGGCAAGCTCAAACAGACTCATCTGTCCAACCGTATTATTTTTTCTTTCATTATTGGCATTATCTATTATCTGTGCATAAATGAGCATTTTCTGCCTGCGGTTTCCCGGCATGTCATCAAGCGCACCGGCTTTAATAAAATTCTCGACAGTCCTTTTATTAACCTCTTTTCCGCTAAGTCTTTTTACAAAGTCGGATAAATCTTTATATTTCCCGTTTTCCCTTTCTTTTATTATTGCATCAATAACAGGTCTTCCGACACTTTTTATAGCTGACAGACCATATCTTATTCCGTTTTCTCCGGTAGAAAAATCTCCGAATCCTTCGTTAATGCTTGGAGGAAGCATTGATATTCCAAGCTGTTTAAGATGCATTGTATATTCTGCAACTTTATCTGTCCTGTCCATAACCGACGTCATAAGCGCCGCCATGAATTCTATCGGGAAATAATGCTTAAGGTAAGCAGTTCTGAACGATACTACCGCATATGCCGCAGCGTGCGATTTATTAAATGCATAGCTTGCAAAATCCGTCATTTCATCAAATATATGGTTTGCAACTTTTTCGTCTATGCCATTTGCTATACAGCCTTTAACACCCATTTCAGCATTTCCATATACAAAGTTTTGGCGCTCTTTTTCCATTACGGAAGCTTTTTTCTTAGACATAGCTCTTCTTACAAGGTCGCTTCGTCCATAGCTGTATCCTGCAAGGTCACGCACTATCTGCATAACCTGCTCCTGATATACAATACAGCCATATGTAGGCTCAAGTATCGGCTTTAATTCCTTGCATTCATATTTAATTTCCGCACGGTTATTCTTACCTTTAATGTATTGCGGTATAAAGTCCATAGGACCCGGCCTGTATAATGATATACCTGCAATAACATCTTCAAGGTTCTGCGGCTTAAGCTCCTTCATAAAGTTCTTCATTCCCGGACTTTCAAGCTGAAATATTCCTTCACATTTTCCGGAACTTATAAGCTCATAAACTTCTTTATCATCATAGTCTATGTCTGATACTTTAAATTCTCCTCCCGCTAAAGACATTATACGGCCCGCTTTTCCTTCGGTAAGATGCTTAAATCCCTGCTTATAACCATAATTAACAAGGTCTATTGCAGACTGTATTACCGTAAGCGTCCTAAGCCCCAGAAAATCCATCTTAAGAAGTCCGAGTTCCTCAAGCGTCGTCATAGTATACTGTGTAGTTACTACATCATCAGCCGTCTTAAGAAGCGGAACATAATTAATTGCCGGCGCATTACTTATAACAACACCTGCGGCATGCATTGACGTATGTCTCGGAAGTCCTTCAAGCCTTTTCGACATATCAATAAGGTTTTTACATTGTTCATCAGAATTATATGCCGCAAGAAGCTCAGGGTTCTTTTTAAGCGCACTGTCAATAGTAACTCCCAGTTCATTCGGAATCATTTTTGCAACAGAATCCACATATGAATATGCTAAATCAAGCGCACGTCCAACGTCTCTTATCGCATTTCTCGCTTTCATCGTTCCGAAAGTTACTATCTGAACAACACGGTCTGCTCCGTATTTTCCAACAACATAATCTATTACTTCCTGACGCCTTTCAAAACAGAAATCTACGTCAATATCCGGCATTGTAACACGTTCAGGATTAAGGAATCTTTCAAAAAGAAGATTATATCTTATAGGGTCTATGTCCGTAATCTGCAGCGAATATGCCACGATACTTCCCGCACCTGAACCTCGTCCCGGCCCTACAGGGATGTTATTGTCTTTAGCGTATTTTATAAAGTCCCATACGATAAGGAAATAATCCACAAACCCCATATCGTTAATAATATCAAGCTCATAGTCAAGTCTGTCACGGTATGTATCCGCATTATCCCCGTAACGCATCACAAGACCTTCTTCACACAGTCCGCGAAGATAATCCGGCGCCGTCATACCATCCGGCACATTATATTTTGGAAGCTTGTAATCACCAAACTCTATCGTAACATTACATCTTTCAGCAATAACGCCTGTATTATCTATGGCTTCTTCGGCATAAGGAAATAACGCACGCATTTCCTCTTCTGACTTCAGGAAATACTGTCCTCCTTCATATCTCATTCTGTCTTCATCCTGAACCTTTTTCTGTGTCTGAATACACAAAAGCACATCATGCGCCGCTGCGTCCTCTGCATTAATATAATGAATATCATTGGTTGCAACTAAAGGTATTCCGGTTTCTGCATGAATCTTTAAAATTCCCTGATTAACATTTGCCTGTTCACTTAAACCATGATCCTGCAGTTCAAGGAAAAAGTTGTTTTTGCCAAATATATTTTCAAGCCTTAAGGCTTCGTTTTTTGCCTCCTCATAAAATCCCATTCTGAGATTAGATGCTACCGCCCCTGCAAGACATGCACTGAGCGCTATAATCCCTTCGTGATACTCACTAAGCACTTCATAATCAACACGCGGTTTATAATAAAAGCCCTCTAAGAAGCCTTTTGAAACTATCTTCATAAGGTTTTCATATCCCGTATTATTCTCTGCAAGAAGTACAAGATGGTGATACCTTTCATCTTTCCTGCCCTGCTCTCTGTCAAATCTCGAACCCGGTGCAACATACACTTCACATCCGATAATCGGTTTAATACCTGCATTATGCGCCGCTTTATAAAAATCAATCACACCGTACATAACTCCATGATCAGTAATCGCAATACTGTCCATGCCAAGCTTTTTCGCACGGTCAACAAGCTCACCTATTTTACTTGAACCATCAAGAAGACTGTATTCCGTATGCACATGCAAATGTCTGAACGCCATCTTTTCGTACCTCCTTAATTTATTATAACAAAAAAAAATGAAGCTGTCTAAACTTAGTTAGTTAAAACAGCTTCTATCAGTACCTATATCACTATCATTCTCCTATTAGGAGTTGAGATATTTTTCTATATCTTCTACAGCAGCTCTCTCGTCTACACCATCTGCATATACTGTGACATTTTCCCCCTGAGCAAGTCCTAATGACATAATTCCCATTATGCTTTTGGCATTGACTTTTTTATTCTCATACTCAACGTCAATATGGCACTCGTACTTGCTTGCAACCTGTACTAATACAGCAACCGATCTTGCATCTTTACCTTTCGCAAGATTGATATTAATGTTTTTGGATATCATTTTTTTCCTCCTTCAGTCTTCGCAGATCCGACGCAATCTCACTAAGCCTTCTTAATCTGTGGTTGACACCAGATTTCCCAAGGACAGGGTGAAGAAGCTCCCCAAGCTCCTTTAGAGACACATCGGGATTATCAAGTCTTATTCGGGCTATTTCCTGCAAATGATCAGGAAGATTACCAATGCCCAGATTATCCCTTATATACATTATATCCTGACTCTGTCTTAACGCTGCTTCGGTAGTTTTGCTGATATTGGCAGCTTCACAGTTGACCTTTCGGTTAACAGAATTACGCATCTCCTTATAAATCCTGATATTTTCAAGCTTCATCAGCGCAACATGTGCCTCCATAACATTTAACACATCGCATATCTGCGAACCTTCTTTAAGATATACTACATAGTTCCTCTTACGTATAGTATGCCTTGAATCAATATTAAATGCATGAAGAATATCACCAATTCTTTCCGCCTTATTTTCGTCAGTACACGCTATCTCAAAATGATAAGATTTTTCCGGGTCGGTAATCGACCCCGCCGCCATAAATGCTCCTCGTATGAACGCACGCTTGCAGCATGTATTCTGAGTAATAATGCTGCCTATAACGCCTGTATCCAATACATCTTCATCATCACTTCTGATAAGCTTTACTGCCTTAAGAACATTCAGAACATCCTCATCATTATGAACAACAACCTGATAATATGTAGTGTTATGGCTTCCCCTTACCATAACCTCAGCACGGATTTTAAACGTTTTCTCTAATAAGATAAAGTATTTTGATGCTACTGTCAAGTTTTCAGTACTAACTTTAATATATCCGCCCTGTGACTTTTTATAACTATATTTACCGCATAACCATATAATTGCAGCTGTCTCAGCAATACGGCAATGTCTTGCCGGACTAATCTGCTTTAACAGTTCCTCTTTTACCTGCATTGAAAATGACATATCACGACACCTATCTTTCGCCGATTATCTTAACTTCCGGTTCAAGCTTTACATTTGTCTTTTCATAAACCGTATCAATCACATGCTGTATGACATTTAAAATATCATCAGAATCAGCTGCGGCTTTATTAATAACAAAACCGGCATGTTTTTCCGAAACCATAGCATCATTACAACTGTAACCTTTAAGTCCGCACTGTTCAATCAGCGAACCCGCAAAATATCCTTTTGGTCTTTTAAATGTACTTCCTGCACTCGCATATTCAAGCGGTTGTTTTTGTCTTCTGCGCTCATTATAATCATTCATTAACGCCTTTATCTCTTCCGGGTCTTTGTAATTAAGCTTAAAAACTGCACGAATAACAGTATATCCTTTCTCGGATATAACGCTTGTTCTGTATCCAAGCTTTAGTTCATCGGCAGGAAGCGTTATTATATTACCGTCTGAATCGCATACATCTGCATAAGCTATAACATCCTTTATCTCTCCGCCGTAAGCGCCTGCATTCATTACTACAGCACCGCCTACACTGCCCGGTATTCCTGCTGCAAATTCAAGACCGGAAAGACCTGATTCTGCGGCTTTTATTGATACGGCCGGAAGTTTTGCACCGGCATATGCCGTTATTACGTCATCCTTAACCTGTATATCAGATAACAGCTTTCCTATATGAATAACAATACCTCTGTAACCTTTTTTAGTAAAAAGCATGTTGCTGCCGCCTCCAAGTATAATATACGGCATACATTCTTTTTTACACAACCGTATTATATCCGCAACTTCATCCGAATTATGAGGAACAACATAATAATCTGCCGGACCTCCCGCTTTAAATGTAGTATGAATACTCATGTCTTCACCGGTTACTGTATCTGTTATTTCGCTTAATTTCGCATATATATCACTCATTTACTGTTCTCCTGTCTTATAATTATCCATAGCAAGACGCACACAGCCGTATATTCCGGCATCATTTCCGAGACCGGCAAATCTGAACTTTCTGTTCTTTAGCGGGCCCATTGAATACATATTATAATATCTGCTTACCATATCGGTAATTATACTTCCGGCTTTTGAAACTCCGCCTCCTATAACAAATGCCTGAGGGTCAATAGCGGCGGCAACATTGGCAAGCGCCATTCCAAGATACTTCATTGCGGTATCTATAACAGTAAGCGCCGGCTCATTTCCTTCCTTTGCCATATCAAATATATCTTTTGCGGTTATATCATTGGATGTGTTATCTTGCATAATCATTTTATACAGACGGACTATACCTGTTGCAGATGAATACTGCTCAAGGCATCCTCTGCATCCGCATCCGCACACAGCAGTTTCATCAGGATTAACTTTTATATGTCCAATCTCTCCTGCCGCCCCTAAGCTTCCTGAATATATTCTGCCGTCTATAATGATTCCGCCGCCCACGCCTGTTCCGAGCGTTACCATTACAAGGTTTGAAAATTCCTTTCCTCCGCCCCTCCACTGCTCTCCAAGCGCTGCAACATTCGCATCGTTTGCTACTACTATATTTTCTATGCCTGTAAGCTCTTTCATTATTTTTTTAACATTAATTACACCCCAGCCAAGATTCGCGCACTTATTTACCGTTCCGTCATTAAATACCGGTCCTGGAACTCCGATTCCTATACCACATATATCATTATATGCTATACCATTACGTATACATGCCTCTTTTAAAGAAACTGATATATCAGGAAGAATATTTTCACCGTTATTATCTCTTTCGCTTGGTATCTCCCATTTATCTGTCCACTCTTCATTATTATTGCAAAAAAGACCAATCTTTACACTTGTACCGCCAATATCGGCTCCGACAAAGTATTTATTATCACTCATGTCTATTCTTCCCTGCCTGTATTCATCATATTATCCATTACCCTGTTATACATCTCTTTAGCAGCATTGTATCCCATCTTTTTCTGTCTGAAATTTACAGCGGCAGATTCACATATAATAGCAACATTACGTCCCGGTCTGATAGGTATTGAATGACATACAACTTTATTGCCGAGTATCTCCGTGTACTGCTCTTCAAGTCCCATACGGTCATAGTCTGCATTCTTATTCCACTCTTCAAGCTTTATTACAAGGTCTATAGACTGTGTATCCTTAACACCTTCAACACCGAACAATGCTTTTGCATCAACTATTCCTATTCCCCTAAGTTCAATAAAATGTCTTGTTATATCCGGCGCAGTTCCTATAAGCGTCTCATCGCTCTCTTTTATAATCTCAACAACATCATCCGATACAAGACGGTGTCCTCTGTGAATAAGTTCAAGAGCCACCTCACTTTTACCTATTCCGCTTTCACCCATTATCAGAACACCTTCACCGTAAATATCTACCAGAACTCCATGAATTGAAATTCTCGGTGCAAGCTCCACACGAAGCCATCTTATAACTTCCGCCATAAATGCAGACGTTGTTTCCTCAGTTCTTAAAACAGGAACACCCATCTCATTACCAAGTGCAATAATATCATCTGCAATACTCATGCCTCTGCAGTATATAATACACGGCACACCATGATCCATAAGGTTACGTATCATTGAAGTTCCATGATCATCCGTTGTCTGTTCCATATAAGTATGCTCTACATGTCCGATAATCTGTATTCTGTGATTATCAAAATGTTCAAAAAAACCTGCAAGCTGAAGAGCAGGCCTGTTAAGGTCATACTGCAATATCCTTATTTTGTCACAATTAATGCTGGCAGTCAGATTTTCCAGTTTCATTTTTGAAATTAATTTACTAAGCTTTACCGAATTCATTTTCCCGTCCTCCATACTTACTGTCTTATAATTTTGTAACAGTTCAGCCCGCGCCATTCGCAATCTTGCACTTCGTGCTTCAAAGCTTGCTTACGCAAGCGGATTGCTCATAATCGGGCGCTCAGCCCATAACAAATATTGTGTGCTCATTTATGCAAGCATGACTTGCCCACAATATCGTTTATGGCTGGACTGTTACATATTTTGTATCATATCATAAGCAAACAACCTTGACAAATACTTTAACAGATACTACAGTTACATCATATTTATTTTTAAATACACGGAGGTAATATTAATGAGCAGCGAATGCAATCATGACTGTTCTTCATGCGGTTCAGACTGTTCTGACAGAAATGCACCTCAGAGCTTTCTTGCAGAACCACATCCAATGAGCAGTATTAAAAAAATAATAGGCGTTGTCAGTGGAAAAGGCGGCGTAGGCAAATCACTCGTAACAGAGCTTCTTGCAGTCGGAATGAATAGACGCGGCAAAAAAACAGGTATACTTGATGCGGATATAACCGGTCCTTCAATACCTAAAGCGTTTGGATTAGACCAAAAAGCAAACGGAAACGACCAGGGAATTCTTCCTGCCACAACAAAGACAGGTATTGATATTATGTCAATTAACCTTCTTCTTGAGAACACTTCCGACCCTGTTATATGGCGCGGCCCTGTAATAGCAGGTGCAGTAAAGCAGTTCTATACAGATGTTGTATGGGCTGATATAGATACAATGTTCGTTGACATGCCACCCGGAACAGGCGACGTTCCGCTTACGGTATTCCAGTCGCTTCCTGTTGACGGCATTATTGTTGTAACTTCACCTCAGGAGCTTGTTTCCATGATAGTCGAAAAAGCCGTTAAGATGGCACGCATGATGAATATCCCGATTCTCGGAATTGTTGAAAACATGAGTTATGCCGAGTGCCCTGACTGTGGCAGAAAAATTAATGTATTCGGAGAAAGCCATATAAATGAAATAGCGCTTTCACACGGTCTTTCCGTACTCGGACGCCTTCCTATTGACCCTGCACTAGCAGCTATGGTCGATGCCGGCGACATTGAAAACTTTGATAAGGACTGGCTTACACCTGCACTTGATGCAATTGAAGCCTTAGGATAAGAATTATGAACACAGGAATATGTTATCTATACGGTGCGGGAACATATTATTCAGATGAAATTGCGGTTCCCGGAAATGAAGATATGGTTATTGCAGCAGACGGAGGATATGATTTTCTGAAAAAACATAACATCATCCCCGATATGCTGCTTGGGGATTTTGACTCTTTGTCTTCCTCAGATTATATAACAAATGCCGAAGATAACCATATTCCTGTACTTTCTTTTCCAAAAGACAAGGATTATACAGACATGTATCTTGCGGCAGAAGAAGGGATGAAGCACGGCTACAAAACATTTCATATATACGGCGGCTGCGGCGGACGTATTGACCATACCATTGCCAATATACAGCTTTTGTCTTATATAACAAAAAAGGGATGTAGCGGCTGGCTTTTTGCCAACAATTCAGTCCTTACAATGATAAATGACAGTTCGCTTAATCTTACTAAAGACAAACTGTCATCCGGTTATATTTCTGTACTGTCATATAGCGATGTATCTTACGGTGTAACAATATCAGGCCTGAAATATGAAACCGATAACATAACGATGACTAACAGCATGGTACTTGGAACAAGCAACGAATTTATCGGAAAAGACTGCTCTATAAGCGTACAAAAAGGTACTTTACTTATAATTATTGAACTCTGACTATATATTGCCGCTTCTGATTCTCTGCTTCCATTCATTAATCATTCTGTCAGCATAAAGCTCTGCTTCTTTGCCTGAAGAATATCTTCTGAACTTCTCCATCTCTTTATAATAAGGCGCACTTTCTGCCTGTATATACGCTTCTGACAATTCATTTTTAAGATTATTTATATACATATCGGATAACTCATATGCTTCAGCTTCTTTATCAAATTCACTATGGTCATTATTAATAAGGAGTGATAAAAGATAGTGCCTTAAAGACTGCGCGTTACCATTATGGCTGTACGCGGCTTTAAATCCTATCCCGGCTTCTCTGTACTCTCCCATATAGAAACATGCTATTGAACGGTTATGCAGTATATTACCGTATTCCTCAGGCGGCAGATTTGAAATATCGGCATTTTTAAGAATACTGTCATATTCCTTCTTTGCAGGAAAATACTTTCCGTATTTCAAACAGGTATCAGCCTTCTTCTTTTTACGTCCGTAATGCGGAAGATTTTCTATCTCGGACATTATCACAATAAGCGCTTTTATCTCCTGTTCAGAATAATAATCGCATCCGCACAGAATAGTTACTACAATATCCTTAAGCGAACTATATCCTTCTATCATTGTTTCGATTTTATCGGCAACAATAGGAAGTCTTGCTTCTTTTCTTATCCAGTCAGTCATTACTTTATCGAATATTTCTACTGATATTTCATATATATTATTATAAATATAGTGGCACAATTCTTCTATTGAATATACCTTAGTCTCCGATATTGGAAAAATATACGGTTTGACAGCAGTTCTGCCTGTACACAATATGAATCTTCCCAACCTGCCATGCCTCCTTTCAAAATCGCTTATGAATATTATCTTACATCTGATATATCGATAATTCTCTCGTTAATTCTGTTTGATGAAGGATTAATCTCTCCGAATCCTTCATCTTTTATAGTAATGATACATTTATTTACGCTTTGGAACCTTACACGCACGCTTATCCTTGACGTTCTGTTATAGTTATGCACTCCGATAACATCAAGCGAAATAAGATGCTTAGATACTTCTCTTGTCATTATGTTAGTAATATTAATCTGGAGCTCGTTTTCATTATCGGGAATAACATAAATCATATTATCCACTTCATACCATACAGAGCCTGCTTTTGCCAATATAATCTCCTGCGACCTTGCATTAACATATACATTTGCCGACACATGTGCCGCTATCATATCCTCATCAATAAATACAACGTCGGGCATATTGCCAAGTCCTTCACTTTTTCTTGCGGCGTAACATGCTCCCGTAACGTACAGATTACGTCCGGCGAACACCCTTCTTCCGTTACAAAGCTTCTTCATTGAGCTGTCTGCCCATCCGCCGAGGAACCCGTCGCCGGTCATATAAAGCGCCGATAATATCTGACGGTGTACGGCGTTCTGCACTATATTTTCAAATATATAACAAAGACTGTCTTTATCCTTTTGCGTATTAAGCATTGACATATTCATACTTTCCGAATAGTCTCTTTCGGTTATTCCGACAATATACGGAGTTCTTTGTCTGTCAACTGTTATCTGATAATACTTAAGGCCTCTGTATCCGAAATCAAACATTCCAACGTCATTAACCCACAGCTCACTGCTATGACTTAACACATAATGCAGATAACATTGCTTATAGCTGAGAACGACAACGCGCGTTCTTCCGATTCCCATTGCTTCAAGCGCAAGATATATATATTCTGCAAGCCTCTCCGAAAGCCTTTCAACCGTAACAACAATCTTTTTTATAGAACGGTTAGGTTCATATTCCTTTAATTTAAATAATGTCTTTTTAAAAAATGTTACTAAAAGAAGCTCAGGCATTATCTCTTTTTCATCCACATACACCGGCGTATCATTTTCAAGAGCCAGAATAAAATCATTTATCAGGCTGCATCTCCCCGCCTCATGGAATGCAAGTGCGTCTCTGCCGCATAGCCATTCACCGGTATCCTTAAGTCCGAGCACGGTTGGAATAAACATTTCATCTTCATTTTTACCTATACATACCGGCATGCACTTATTATCATCAAAATAACATATCTGCGAATATTCATTTCCCAAATCAAAACCGGCAATAACCGTACGCTCTTCCACTAAAGAACACCTCCCGTCATAATATTTTGAACAGCTGTTTAGACGCCTCGTCAAGCCTTATATAACACTCCATTCTGTCATATAATCCGTCAATGTCACCCTCGCTCCTGCAGGCTATCATATCATTTAACATCCTGAATCTTGTTATATCGGTCTCTTTACTTTCTGTATATGTTATTGTACCTTTCTTTAGTACAACACGTGAATTTCCTTTTTCTTCATAAAATTCGTAATTAATGCTTTCATCAGCAAATACGGCAATTTCTTTAACATACACGCCGTAATATACTTCATTAGCTTTTGCCGACCGGATTTTTCCGTCTGTCTCATAAGACACCTTCACATCCATTCCCGGTCTCTTAATACACTGCATAAATTCTCTGTCTGATATTCCTGCCGGGATGTCAACCTTACCTTCAAATTTTTTATAAAAATCAAATATGATTCCTTTGCCTGTCATCTCTGAAAGCTTAACATCACAATAATCTCTTTCCTGAATATTAAGCCGTTCTTCACTTGACAGCCTTTTTAATACTGCAAGTTCACAGCAGACATTCTGTTCCTTAATCATATTATCTCTTATAAAAAACCACAGGAAGTCATCTATCTCACAGTCATCCGTAAGATAACTATAAGCCCTGTGACAAGCATACGCTCTTGCAACCTGCCTTAACCACTCATACTCAAAATATGACTTAAACACTTCATTTATTTCTTTTTTCGTGCTCTCGGTAAAAACAGCCTGTACAAGTATTCTTTCAGTCAGCTCTTTCGTTCCGATATCAAATCCCTTTGATGTTTTCCAAAGATTAATCATATTATCAAGCGGTCCGGTATAATGCTGTACAAGGTATCTTAATATATTATCTGAATAACTTCCCTCTTTAAATATCTTATATGACGCCTTAACAATTATATCATTTTCCGTCTGAATACCGATATCTTCTATCATATCATTACAAAATCTGTTAAGTCTTGCGGTACTTACATTATCAAATCCGTATATTCTAATATCTTCCAAAGCTTTGTCATACATTCCTCTTATTATGTACATCTCTGTTCTGTCAGATACACCGGAATCCGATAAAATCTCATCAAGATATTCTCCTTCGGCATGCTCATAATAATAATTTATCAACGCAGTCATATTAAGCTTATCATAATAATCCCTTAGCTTAAGCGTTTTTTTAGCATATCTTCGTATTGTAATAATATCCTTATCAATATGATAATCCTTAATGGAACTGATATACATATAAACGAGGAGGTTAACGTCTTCTTTGTTATATTCAAAACATTTTTCAGCGTACCCGTCAAATCTGAGCATCCTGTTAAGTATATAATAGTTATTGTCAAGATATCTGCTGCCGTTCTCATCTATCAGATAAATTTTCTGGCTGTCAGAGCATACATCAATCATCGCCCTGCCGTCTACAAGTCTCGTTATGCTTTCACATGCAAGCTCGTCCGTAACAACGCACACTTCCTTCATATGCGGATTAGAACATACCAGTTCATTTGAAAATAAAACTCTCGGAAGAAGCCTTGAAACTTCTTCATCTATCTCATCTTTTCTTATGAAGTCCGTATATATAACCACATAATTTTTATTCATGCTGCCCTTCGCAAGCTCTTTTTTCGCAAATTCCTTAATTAAATCATAATACGCATCATACACCGCAGGATTACTTTCCTTACTGCGGATTACAGACGCATACAATATTGCCTTTTCCCTGTCTCCAAGCTGGTTGTCATACATGAAATACGTAACAACCTGATTCGGAAGCACTCTCTCGTCATTATCCGGAAGCGACTGCATAAAATACTCATAAATCTGTGTTATACGAAGCTTTTTCTCTATACCAAGCTCGTACCATGCAAGCGCGCGCTCAGACACGACAGACCGCCTTATAAGTATACTGCATATAACACGCAGCGTATCTTCCAGACCATAATCATCATAAAGCCTTTCAAGACTCTTAAGCACAATACGCCCCGGATATTTAAGTTTTCCTGCATGATATGTATAAGTAAGCGCCATTTCCATATCAAAAATGCCGTTCTTAATGCCCCATGCTAATGGCCTTACCATAATATCGTCCCATTCATGCATGTAATCAGGATGCTTCTTTAACGCATTGCAGTATTCATAATAAATAAGCGGACTTGTCTCACCATTTTTAAGAAGCGTGTACATTTCGATTACAGCATATTTTTCATTCTTATAACGTTCATATGAATTAAGCAGTAAATATAATATGGCAGGGTCATTATACCCTTTTTCATATACTGATAAAATTCTTTCAGACATCTCTTTAGCTTTACATGCATTACCTGTATAAGAATATGCCAGAAAATCTATATAACATGCCGCAGCATATAAAAATACTTCGTATGCAGACGCATTACTTTTTAAATCAGTATATGGTTCAAGCTCCTCTATGACATCCATGCAGTTATTAATACCGCTGTCATTTACAATACTTTTTATAGCGCCAAGAAGCGCTGCTTCCAGTTCCATATCATATCTTCTTGCCGCCACTATAATAGTATCCACACTTGAAATAAACGTCTCTTTATCTGATTTCTGCATAATATAATTCATATATGCACGCAGAAAAGACGCACCGACATACCGAGACCTTCCGGCTGCCGTATCCTCATCTGAATAAACCTCGCACAATATCGTTATCTCAATATGACGGTTAATTGTATCAAGAAAAATATGTCCGGTATTAGTTCCGCTTCGCAGCAAAGAAGCATCTATACGAAACGCGAGCTTCTGCGAATCACCTTCAAACCTTTCAGTATTCATATGCCTGAATTCAGGTATTATATATTCCACATCTGATGATATAAAAATCTCCTGATATCCCCACGTATTGCGGCTTATTAAAATACTGTCCGCTATATCATGCACACAATCATTATAGCTTATATAATTACGGTCTACGCTTATTACAACTCTGTTCTTCTTTTTTGTATTAATAAGAAATTCTTCCATAGCCTGTGCAGGCTGCGGTCCTTTAATAAGAGTATCATATAAAATCTGCCTGTTAATATCCCTATATAAAAATACAGGTACAAACTGCTCTGAACAAAATACATCAATCGCTTCTCCCGGATGCTTTGAAGCATATTCTGCAAATTGATTAAGATTACTTATACGTGATTCATTTGTCTCTACTACCGGAACAACAATCTCCGCATTAAGAGGAATAATCACTTCCCCACAGCTCGAAATAATACAAATCTCACCTGAAACCTTTTCTCCTGCGGTAAGCTTCCCCGGTGAAAATACATATTTAACACAAACTTCTGTACCTGTAAACTGCTCACTTTCAAATTTGATATAACTGCATTCCGAATAAAGGATACCTTTCATAGATATCCCTGCTTCATTTCCAATCAGAAAGCTGCCATGATAATCACGGCCTTCCTCCGTCTTTAAATTAATTGCTTTTTCCGACAAATGTATATTTGCTTTGGCATCACTGAAATTGCCTCTTGCAAAACGCAGTAATTTATCCTTCATTAGTAAGCAGTCCTTTGAGAATAATGTTAATTATTATTCTACACTAATCGTGCGATATTGACAATAATTTGTTGCTATTAAAAAAAGAATGTGCCTTGGCACATTCTCGCGCCGAGCGCGGTCGCATCTGCGACATTTTCCCATCGCGCGAGTGCGCATCCCTGCGGAGCATTTTTTTATTTCATAGGACGAACTTTCCTATGAAATAAAAAAAGAAGCCCGGAACTATTATATGTTATAATAATCCCGGGTATATATTACTCTAACCGTTTTTACCTGTAAATTATATCTTCCCTCTTTGGTCCGTTAGATACCATTGAAATCTTTACTCCAAGTTCTTTTTCAATAAACTCAATGTAATTACGGCAATTTTCAGGAAGGTCTTCATATTTTTTAATTCCACGAATATCTGTCTTCCAGCCCGGAAGCACTTTATATACAGGCGTTGCTTTTGCGAGCCTTGAAGTTGCAGGGAAATCTCTCGTTCTCTCGCCGTCAATCTCCTAGCCTACGCATACCGGAAGCTCGTCAAGATAACCAAGCACGTCAAGAACCGTAAGAGCTACTTCCGTTGCCCCCTGTATACGGCATCCGTAACGGCTTGCAACTGCATCAAACCATCCCATTCGTCTTGGACGTCCTGTCGTTGCGCCGTATTCTCCACCGTCGCCGCCCCGGTTTCTGAGTTCTTCCGCTTCAGCTCCGAATATCTCACTGACAAACTCTCCTGCACCGACAGCGCTTGAATATGCCTTAACAACAGTAACAACTCTCTTAATCTCATACGGCGGAACACCTGCTCCGATTGCACCATAAGCTGCAAGTGTATGTGATGATGTTACCATAGGATATATACCATGATCCGGGTCCTTAAGAGAACCAAGCTGGCCTTCAAGGAGAATTCTCTTATTATGTAACAATGCATCATGCAGATATGCCGATACGTCGCTTACATAAGGAGCTACCATATCTCTGTACTCATGCAGAGTATTTAAGAGCTCGTCCTCATCAATCGCAGGCTTATGATAAAGATTCTCAAGAATAACATTCTTAAGGTCACATACTCTCTTTATCTTTTCCTTAAGCCTGTCGTCATCCATGAAAAGCTCTGATACCTGAAATCCGATTTTAGCATATTTATCAGAATAGAACGGAGCGATACCTGACTTAGTTGAACCAAATGATGCTCCGGCAAGCCTTTCTTCCTCGTACTGGTCAAACAGAATATGATACGGCATAACTATCTGCGCCCTGTCTGATACGAGTATTTTAGGCATCGGAACGCCTCTGTCAACAATACCTTGTATTTCCTTAAACAAATCAGGAATATTAAGCGCAACTCCATTACCTATAATACTTGTTGTATGATTATAAAATACTCCTGAAGGAAGTATATGGAGAGCAAATTTACCATAATCATTTACTATAGTATGTCCTGCATTACTTCCGCCCTGAAAGCGAACAATAATATCGGATTCCTTTCCGAGCATATCGGTAATCTTGCCTTTACCTTCATCACCCCAGTTTGCTCCTACTACTGCTGTTACCATGATTAATCTCCTCCTTAGGCTTATACATTAATCTCTGCTTTTATTCCAAGCAAATCTTTATTTTCTTCAATAACCGGTTTAATATATTCATCTACAAATTCCGTAACCTGTGACGGTGCGCGTCCGACATAAAGCGATGGTTCCATAAGTTTATCCAGTTCGTCTTTTCCAACCGGGAACCTTGAATCTTCTGCTATAAGCTCAAGCAGATTATTGTCAAGTCCTTTTTCTTTAACATTAGCTCCTGCCTGCATTGAAAGCTCTCTTATAGCCTCGTGCAGCTCCTGTCTGTCACCGCCGGCTTTTACGGCGTCCATCATTATATTTTCAGTTGCCATAAACGGAAGCTCTGCCATAAGATGCTTTGTAATAACCTTATCATATACAACAAGTCCGTTAGTTACATTCATACAAAGGTCGAGTATGCCGTCTGTAGCAAGGAAGCCTTCCGCAATACTGATTCTCTTATTTGCCGAATCATCAAGCGTTCTCTCAAACCACTGCGTAGCTGAAGTTACTGCCGGATTGAGTGCGTCTATCATTACATATCTTGAAAGAGAAGCAATTCTTTCACTTCTCATAGGATTTCTCTTGTAAGCCATAGCTGATGAGCCTATCTGGTTCTTCTCAAACGGTTCTTCTACTTCCTTAAGATGCTGAAGGAGCCTTATATCATTAGACATCTTATGTGCGCTTGCGGCAATACCTGCCAGTACATTAGCAACACGTGTATCTACTTTTCTTGAATAAGTCTGTCCTGATACAGGATAACAGCCGTCAAATCCCATTTTTTCCGCAATAAGCTTATCAATGGCTTTAACCTTCTTCTCATCTCCTGAGAATAATTCCATAAAGCTCGCCTGAGTTCCGGTGGTTCCCTTTGAACCAAGAAGCTTTAATGAATCCTGAACATAAATAAGGTCGTTAAGGTCCATAAGGAATTCCTGCATCCAAAGTGTTGCACGCTTACCTACCGTAGTCGGCTGTGCCGGCTGAAAATGTGTAAATGCAAGCGTCGGAAGGTCTTTATACCTGAGTGCAAACTCAGAAAGAGTATTGAGTACATTTACAAGTTTGCTTTTAATTATGCTAAGAGCCTTATCCATAATTATTATATCCGTGTTGTCACCGACATAACATGAAGTTGCACCAAGATGAATAATACCTTTGGCATTAGGACACTGAAGTCCATACGCATATACATGTGACATTACATCATGTCTGACAAGCTTTTCACGAGCTTTTGCATCCTCATAATTAATGTCATCAGAATGCTTTTTAAGTTCATCTATCTGCTCCTTAGTTACGGCAGGCGTACCGTCCGAACCTAAAAGCCCAAGTTCATTTTCCGCTTCAGCAAGTGCAATCCATAGTTTTCTCCATGTCCTGAACTTCATGTCAGGAGAAAATACTTCCTTCATCTCCTTGCTTGCATAACGTTCAGAAAGCGGACTTGTATAAGTATCCGTACTCATAATAATCCTCCATATCTTTTAATGTGTATCATTATTTTTCGTATTCACCGCGAATATCTTCTGTCGGCGGTTTTACAGGGTAATTGCCTGAAAAGCAGGCGTCACAGTAACCGAAATCTCCTTCTATAAGCTCTGACAGCCTTTCGCCGTCAAGATACCCAAGAGAATCTGCACCAATCATTTCACATATCTGGTTTACCGTATTGTTATGCGCTATAAGCTGGTCACATGAAGGAACATCTGTACCGAAATAACATGGATACAAAAACGGCGGAGAACTTATCCTTACATGAACCTCTGTTGCACCGGCGCTTTTAAGCATTCTTACGATACGTTCACTTGTCGTTCCTCTTACAATTGAATCATCGACCATAACAACACGCTTACCCCGGACAACCTCCTGCAATACGTTAAGCTTAATCTTTACGCTTGATTCCCTTGCAGACTGCTTCGGTTTAATAAATGTTCTTCCGACATAGCTGTTCTTAACAAATGCCATACCATACGGTATTCCTGACTCTTCGGCAAATCCGATTGCGGAAGCATTACCGGAATCAGGCACTCCTACAACTATATCAGCATCGGCAGGATGCATCTGCGCAAGAATCTTTCCTGCCATTATTCTTGAATTATATACGCTTATACCGTCAAAATAACTGTCCGGCCTTGCAAAATATATATATTCAAATATACATTTTTTAATATTGTTACTGCACATAGACCGGTCTGACGCTATACCGTTTTCATTCATCGTCACAACTTCTCCCGGCTCAACATCCCTGACAAATTCTGCCCCAACGGCATCTAATGCGCATGTCTCGGATGCAAGTATATATGCATTATCACGCTTTCCGATACATAAAGGTCTGAATCCAAACGGGTCCCTTGCCCCAATCAGCTTTCTTGGGCTGCTTATAACGAGCGAATATGCGCCGCTTACTTTTTTCATGGCTGCGACAACAGCCTCCTCAGCGCTCTTTGTATTAATACGCTCTCTTGCAATTATATAAGCAATAACCTCTGTATCTATAGTTGTCTGGAATATGGCTCCTGTTCTTGCAAGCTCTTTTCTAAGCTCGGGTGCATTTACAAGATTACCATTATGCGCAAGCATTAATGTTCCTTTAATATAATTAAGCACAAGCGGCTGTATATTGTAACTGTTGCTTGCTCCTGCTGTTGAATACCTGACATGTCCAACACCGATATTACCCTTAAGTTTTCCAAGATTCTCCTCGTCAAAAACTTCATTTACAAGACCCATACCCTTATGGGTATTAATATTATTCTTAGGACCGCCTGTATCACTGACTGCTATTCCGCAGCTTTCCTGTCCACGATGCTGAAGTGCAGACAATCCATAGTATATAGTGGAGGCAATATCGCCGCCATCAAGGTCATATATTCCGAACACTCCGCACTCCTCATGGAGCCCGGTGTGTTCTTCATCATCATCATTTTGATAAATATCTTTGTTCATTGTCAGTCTCCCGTATAGGCAAATTATTCATTATTTATTTAAATAAACCGATTCTTCTGGACACTTCCTGATATGCGTCCTCAACGCCTCCCATATCACGTCTGAAACGGTCTTTATCAAGTTTTTCTTTAGTGTTGATATCCCAGAAACGGCATGTGTCCGGCGAAATCTCATCTGCAAGTATAATCTGTCCTTTATAACGTCCGAATTCTACCTTGAAGTCTATAAGCATGATTCCACATTCCTTAAAGAATTCACGCATAAAATCATTAATCTTGAATACATAGTCAGTTATAGTGTCTATTTCTTCTCTTGTTGCAGCGCCGAGTGCAATTGCAAAATAGTCATTAATAAGCGGGTCTCCGAGCGCATCATCTTTATAACTGAACTCAAGCGTAGGGCAAAGAAGTTCTGTACCTTCTTCAATTCCGAGACGCTTTGAAAAACTTCCTGCAGCCACATTTCTGACAATAACCTCAAGCGGTACAATCTCAACCTTCTTAACTGCCGTCTCACGGTCACTAAGCTCTTCAATATAATGTGTAGGAATACCAGCTTCCTCAAGCTTTTTAAACATAAAGTTTGTCATTCTGTTGTTAATAACGCCTTTTCCAACAATTGTTCCTTTTTTCTCACCGTTAAATGCTGTTGCATCATCCTTATAATCTACAATAAGGACATCCGGAGTATCTGTCTCATATACTTTTTTTGCTTTTCCTTCATACAGAAGCTGTGTTTTTTCCATAATATTATCCCTTTCATATATTTAGTATTCTAAGCATAATGCCACATACTTATGATAGCAATGTGAAATTGTATGTCAATAGAATTTATATAAAAAGTTTGTAACCAGGACGTGCTTCGACTCATATGATACTCATGTAAAGAAAAAAATTGGAGGAAATGAAATGAGCGATTTGGCTGCAACTAACTGCGGAGGCGGATGCGGTTGTGACAATAACAACAACAGCTGCTTCATCATCATCCTTTTACTTCTTTGCTGCGGAGGCGGATGCGGTTCATCAGGTTCCGGCTTTTTCGGCGGTGGAGACTGTGGCTGCAACAGCATAATCTGGATTATTCTGTTGTTATGCTGCTGTGGCAACGGAAGCATTTGCTAAAATAGTTCCGTTCACTACACTAAAAGGACCCGGAAGTGCCGGGTCCTTTTTAAATTACATATACTTAACGTAACAGTTATTTATAGTTATGCGGATTGTCTTACATTTCTAAAGTATTTGTATCTGTGTTATATATCACCGTTAAAATAGTAGTTAAGATGTTATACTCATTGCATTAAGGTATATCGTATCTCCTTCCACTGTATATCCGGAAAATTTGCGTGTATTATACAAACACAACACTTCTTCTCCTGTTTTATATTCTTCAAATGCTCCTGTAATATTATCTACAGTCACGCACGCATACTTTATTGATTCTTTATTTTCAATATTATTTAAGACCAAAGCAGATATTTCAATCATACTTTTCCATTTGCCATTCTCAACAGGCTCAATGCTCAGCAATTTTCCCCTTACTAATTCAAGAATATATCCATTTAATGATTCAGTTGGTTCCTTCGTCGGTGTACTAGCCAAAGCATCCTGATCTGTTAATTGTTCAATCGGTTCCTTTGTCTGTGTGCTCGCCAAAACACTTTTATCTGTGCTTTTCTTAACTATAATTCGGAATGACTGTATCTTTCTATTACTTTTATGCATTGCTTTTATAGTCGCTTTTCCAATCTTTTTTGCTTTGACAATACCTTTTTTTGATACCTGTGCTACCTTTTTGTTACTTGATTTATATATATAACTTTTCCGGTTCTTTAACGGCAGCTTGCGGTTTTCGCCTTTTTCTATCGTAACCCTTTTATCACTTTTCGCTGTTAATAAATCTGTTTGTAAAAATATTACCCCAGTAATTATTATTACTGCTGTTAATATTAGTGTTATAGTTTTTTTCATATAAATTAACTCCCTCTCTCTTTTATTGCATATTAACTATTGTTCTTCCACTATCATTATTATGGTCTGCCGTATTAACATGTATACTTCCTGTAGTTCCATTTGTTACTATTCCCATATGCCACTCTACATCATCAGACCCATTATTCATTGACCATGTAGGAAAAAATACAAATGTTGTTCCATAAGGTACAATGCATGATATATTATAGCCCAAAGCAGTTACATTACTTGTTCTGACCTGTTTAATATTCCTGCTTGATACATTTTGAAAAAAAACACCTGTTACTATTACTCCACTCTCCGACATAAGCGAACTATAATTAAGATATCTTATATTTTCCCCTGCGTTCTCTAGACTTCCATTCCAAGCACCCCAATTTTGATAAATCCCCAAATAATCAGTATATATGCTTTGTCCCGGATAAGTAGTACAATAATATGACATTGCTATAACAGAATGTCCCTCGTATTTTTCCTTATCATCTTCTGTTTTATATCCTCCAATACCTACTGTAGCAGGACAAGATTCTTTATCATTATATGAGTTTATACTATCTATATAATCATTAAATGTAGGCCGTTCTTTATATATAGCTTTTGTCTCTACCCCTTTTTCACTTAAATATGCACTTAACGCCCTGCTTAAATTATAATCTGATGCGCCGCCTGTATATGCATTTAGAGCATTATCATACTCAATTGATTCACTAGATACGCATCTATTCCAAATATTATTATATGTATCTGTCACACTTCCATTATCAAGTATTCCCAGCCAGTTAAGGCATCCAACAGCTGATGATACTGCACAACAATATTTATGTATTGAATCCATATAATAAAACTGCCCAAACATTGCAAGTCCACAGTCAGGAATTTCACCATATAACTCCAAACCTAGTCTAGGCAAATCATCAAATTTCACTTCACTACCATAATATGTGCCTGCTATACTAGCCGTATCCTGCGTACTCTGTACTGAACTATTATATTCTTCAAAAGATTCTATAATAACATCTGTTTCGTTTTCTGACAACTCTTCCACTTCTCCCGAAGACGAAAAAGTTGATCCTTCATCATCAATAACATAATAATCTATCACCCCATCATATACAAGTCCCTCTGCCAACAATTCCTCATCTGAAAGAGCCATTCTTATACCAACAATATTTTTATATTAAAAATAAAAGGCAAGTGGCTGCTATAAAATAGTAATATATTCTATTAAAATTGCACATATTTAACTGTTATTTACATTGTGTTTGTTGACTAATATAAGGCTGAATATTATTTAAAGGAAAATTCGTTATTAATAAAAAGAGAGCATGCAAGGCAACTATTGCCGCAAAAACAGCTCAAATGCAAAGTTACTGTTAAAAAAGCCGCAATAAAAAAAGTTCCTTGTCACTCAAAATGTGGTAAGGGGCGTTTTCTCCAGTTATTTACTATTAATTGCGACAAATCCTCAGTAATAATCCTATCAAGGACATCATAACTGTTTTGAAAAAAAGAATATGCCTCATCTATATTATTAAACGTATACGTACCTTGTATATTTTTATCGTCCGACTGTACATAATTTACAGCATATTTAAGCGGAACCTCTGTAATAGAAAATAGCTTTGAAAAATTAATTGATATTTCAATTATTCCCTTATCATTAAGTATTTGAACTTTTAGTCTCTTTTTATATAGCATTTCAATAACAAAGTCTCCAAAAAACTGCGGCAAATAATTATTTTTACAAACACTAAGATTTTTATTATCAGATAGTGCCTCAAGTAAATCTTCATATGTCATAATATATCACCTGCTTCCATAACATGTTGGACATTTTTTGCATGCCCTTAAAATATTTATAATATAGCTTTGCATTATAATGCCGGAAAATTTAAACCATACTTTGATAATATAGTTTTTAAAACTTTATCTTCATTATTCGACAAGTTAAAATACATATGCTTATTTTTATAATATACAATTGGGCACGTATCACAGGCAAACCAAAATACTAATGAATCATCATTAAATCTTATCGACGTTTCATCTCCAAAGCCACATGAAGGAACAGCACAATCATAATACAAAAACTGATTATCAAATATATTTTTTATTATATTTAAATCTTCATCCGAAACATTTTCTATAATATTTCTTCCACTTCCGGTATTATATACTACGCCATTCTCCAGAGCCGGCAAATGAACCCTGCAGTAAAAACCAAAGAAATATATACCAATTAATACAAAAACCACAATACCTATATGATAATATCTTATCTTAAACTTTTTATTCATTGATATAATCTGCCTCTCAAAAAAGTTTACCATTAACGACATTTATAATATCTACTGCCATTTTCACTATAAGGGAATTAGTATACGCTGTCTTTATGTTATATTATTTTTGCTTGCTTTTTGATTTGAAAAAATTTATCAGGGAACCTATACCTAATCCAACAAGAGAAATTATTACTCCGGCAAAAATCATTCCCCAATGCGGTAGATTGATTTTATTAAACGCAATCATATTAGCAGCACTAAAGGTTGCATATTCAGCAAGCATATACATAATTCCAAATGCAATAGCGGAAAACCACTTCCACTTTCCCCAATAATCATTCATTCCAATCAATAAAGATATAATAAATGTTGTGACGGGAAGAAGAACCCATAAAAACATGATACTGTATCCCATAGCGTCGGAGGCACTACTGAAAAACCAAAACGAAATAAGGGAAATTGCCCATATTCCGAGATAAGTCGAAACCAAAATAAGCATGGATAACCTGTTTTTGCTTTTTACTGTATTAGTGCTTTCTTCAAGATAATTTAGATAATTTGACATAGACTTTTCCTCCTTTAACAGGCGGTCAAGACTAATATTATAAAGGTCACTCATTTTAACCACGCTCACAATATCAGGATATGTTTTTCCGGTTTCCCAGTTTGATATTGTTTGTCGGCTTACACTAAGGGCCTCTGCAACTTGCTCTTGCGTAAAATTTGCCTGTATTCGTGCATTTTTAATTTTACTTCCTATCTCCATTAGCTCACCGCCTCTTTATTTGTCTATATCATAAGTGATAATAAAGTATTCCGTCTATCAAATACATTTGTCTTATATGATTTTCCCTGTCAAAATTCTTTTACATCGCTCCTAAATGTATTAATAATCTGCTCGTATATGTAATTCACTAATTACCAACCTCCTACCTAACACAGTTTTCTCTTTTTCTTAACGTTCATAACCTTATTTCCTTAACCATCCAATCTCTATCATAAAAAATATCATTTTTATAAAAGCTGATTTATTCAATTCGCTTATATCATAATAAAATTTTTTATCATTGACATATTCCCTTATTCTTCGTCTCAATTTTCTTGTTGATACTATAGTTATACACAAATAAATAGCTGATAATATAATTATAAAAACAGTAATTTTATTATAATCATACCGAAACCTCTTTCATCCCTTAATTTCTGGCACACTTCCATTGCCAGAGCATAACAGACAGATGCCGTATATACAAACCCTGTTTTACTTACCGTTCCTCTTAGACTCTCGTGTTATACGTCCGTTCTCATACATGTAATTATATTCTCTTTTACTAAGAACGTCAAAACCTTCTCGCAATTATTTCCTTTATACAGGAGCAGGAGCTTTTGCTTAGCTTTTTAGCTACTTTGCAAAAGCTCCTCTCTGGGAAACATATTGATTATCAAAGCATTTTAATTTAGTGTAATTATGATCAGAAGTGCGACAGATGCTTTTTTCGTACCATTACACACTATTATCAATACTTATAGTACTTTATTTTTTTCGCATCTAGCTTTTTCGCAAGCTTTGAGCCTTTCTTTACATATGTTTTGCAACCGGTACATGTAGCCTTAACCATTGAATCGGCATTATCAAACCCATATGAATAACGCTCTCTTGAATAATGCTTCAAATCATCATCTATCTCTTCCGGAACAAAGTCCTTTGGAAGATATAATTTGATATTTTTACAATTAGTAAACATCATAAATCTTCCGCCGTCATTATAGTCTACTAATTTATTAAGATATACTTTTTTAAGGTATTTGCAATCACTAAATGCGAAGAATCCCGGTATGATGTTTTTGCCAAGTTCCAGAGTTTTTCCTTTCTTTGCACTTGGATATACAAGAAGTTTTTTATTCTTTCCAACATTTCGGTAAAGAACACCATCGATGGATTCAAATGTATTGTTACTTGCATGTACATCTATTTTTTCAAGTTCACTACAGCCGCTAAAAACCGATGTAACACTATCAAATATACTAACTGATTTTGATATGGTTACTGCCTTTACTTTACTGTTAGAAAATGCATTACTGCCTATTTCCTCAATACTATTTGAACATACAATCTCAGAAATGTTTGCTCCCGCAAACGCATTATTATTTATTTTCTCAACACCATAAGGAATATTATATTTTCCGGTCATGCCGGCAGGAAACGCTATAAGTACCTTCAAGTCTGAGCTAAATAATACACCATCAATACCTTTTACTGCGCCTTCGGACGCTGTGTTTATCTTTGTAAGTTTTGTACATTCCGCAAACAGATTATCGGCAGTATTATACAGCCTATCATCAAACTTCTGTGCTGCCTGCATTGAAGTAACCCCCTCATCTTCTGCAATAGCATACAACGGAGTTGAAAATCTCATTACATTATAGTTTATTTCAGGCAAAGCAGTTATCGGTTTATTTAAATTCACCTCTGTGATACCCGTACATTCTGCAAATGATCCATAATCGTAGCTTGTAATATTAAGATTAAGTACTCCTGTAAGTGACTTACATTCCTCAAATGAAATACCGCCTACATGTTCAATATTCTCAAGATTTATGCTACTGAGTGCGATACATTTGTAAAAACACATATCAGGTATTTTCTTAACAGCTTTCGGAAGGACTACTGTCTGAAGCGACGCACATCCCACAAACATGGCATTTGACAAACTTTCCATTGACTCCGGCAAAACAACATCTGTTAATGCCGCACAATTGTAAAATGCCGCATTGTAAGAACTCTTAATGCCTTCAGGGAATACAACTTTTTTCAATGATGCACAGTTTAAAAATGCATCCGCTTTCCAATTAACAGACTTTGTTTCATCAGGTAACGGCATATTCACATCTGTTACGGTTGACTTTGCAAATGCCTTTTTATGGATAGTATTAAGACCTTTACCCATCGTAACTTTGCCTATCTGTGCCCCTGAAAATGCATATTCACTTATTCCCTTGATATTGTCATCAATATTTACATCTCCCTGTTTTTTTGCAGGATATGCAACTAACCACTGTTTTGTTTTTCCGTAAATCACACCATCAACAGATGTAAAATTCGGGTTATTAACATCTACGCTAAAACTCTGAATATTACTACAATATGCAAATGGATTAGAGCTAGTCATACCACTTATGAAATCCTGTGATGCGACTGTTGCTTCCGTTCCATTTGAATCACACTGACCCAGTTTCTGTAACAGTTCTGAAAATTCTACACTTGAAATGCCTGAACATCCGAAAAAAGCTTTTGATTCTATCGTTGTCACATTTTTTAAAACAAGATTACCTTTAAGTGATTTAGCATTCTCAAAAGCATTCCATCTTATTTCTTCGATATTTTCAAGATTAATAGTTGTAAGCTTTTCGCAGTTTTCGAAAGCTCCATTATCTATTATTTTAACATCTTCACTTAATTTGACTGTCCTTAATTTTTTACAATTATCGAATGTGTAATCTTCAATTTCTTTAATTCCTTCCGGAATTGTAATGTTTTTAAGCGCCGTACCCGAAAAAGCTGCTGATCCACATTCATCAAGTTTTTTAGGCATGGTTACTTTTTTCAGCTTATTACATCCGGCAAATGCACAATCCTCTATTTTCCTTACACTACCCGGAAGCTTTACCTTTTTTATATTGTCATTATTTTCAAATGCTGATTCTCCGATTGCGATTACTTTTTTCCCTGCAATCGTTGCCGGAATTGTTACTTTCTTTCCCTTTCCTATATACTCTTTGATTTTTACGCCATTTAAATATTTGACATATTTATAATCCCCGCTTTTTCTGACTGTTGCCGCATTTGCAGTGTTTGTTGTCATGGCACCTGCAACTGTCATCATCATAGCTGCTGCCATAAATCCTATAGCTGCTTTTTTTAGTGTTTTAATACTCATAAAAAACCCCCCTCATTAAAGATATATTTTGTTTAAAATTTTACATCAAATTTGATATATCTTTAATTCGGAGGCGATTTTTAAATCTTACACCTTTTTTCGCTTCTTCATTAATTTCTTCCTTGTAGATAATTTCATCAATTTCCTTATCACTATTCAAAAACCTTCTCACAATTATTTCCCTTATATAGGAACAGTAGCTTTTGCTTAGCTTTTCAGTCTAATCTCAAGCACTGCCGGATTATCATAATTATCCCCTGTCGCAACGCACACAAAACCTCCATCTCTCTGTTCCGGTTTAATTATGAATCCTGACGCTCTGTCAGCGTACATATCAGTTATATCAAAGCTTATATAACCATTGTCTGTCACGGAACATTTACCGGAAAATTTTGCAGGAATCTTATTATTCCAGTTAGAGCCAAAACTGCAAAATCTTCGACTTACACTGTAAATTTTAAGACCAACACCTGATTTCTGGTATAACGGCAGATGAAGTATTACCTTCGATACATCTACGGAAGCAATATCAGAAATTCTTCCCATGTCAGGTCTTATATACAACCACTGCTCTCCATACGCTTTAGTACACCCTATAAATGCAATGCTGCCAAATGCATTATTACTCTGCGGATTATTACTCTCAACTGTCGTATCCTGAAAAAGTTTTGGCTCATACATATTAATCTCATATAATACCGATACTGCATAAGGAGATTCTGTGCTTATTGTAATCTCATATTCTGAATCTTTGGTCTGTGTATACTCAAGTATTGCAGGAGCGACAACTATTCCGTTACTATCAAGGGCGCCGATACATGAAACTGTCATAAGCGGAACAAACTGCTCACGCATAAATGCAAAACATTTATTATTAACCCTTATCTGTGTATCTGAAGCCGCCGATGAAATTTTCAGTCTGACAACTTTATCTGTTCCACACATTTCCTTACATGTTATTCCGTTAAATGAAGGATAAATATATCTGTTTTTATACCGCACCTCATTTTCTGATATATATTCATACTCGGAATCTGTAACAAGCTTTACTTCACCATATTTATTTCTAAAAGAAATGTTCTTGTTAATATTAACAGAAACGTTGCTGCCTTCCATATGTATTATACTGCCGTCTTTTTGAAATACCGGTTCAAGAAGCACATTGGTTCCTGCTCTGTATATAGGTACCGAAAAACAATATGCCGTTCTCTCACCATTACTTTCAGACGCAACAATACAATGTCTGTTACGTACATAATCACCATACAAAGGCTTTCCATTTCTTAATACGTGTACAATGTCTAATATTTTGCTCATTTTTCATTCCTCTTTCTTATTATTTTTCCTGAACCGTTCTTTTTAAGTTCTTTTACAATATTAATAACTGCCGGCATCTGATAATCACACAAATACTCTCTACACATTTTTCGCACTTCATCCTCATCTACAAAGTCTCCTGCTATTTCAATGCCGATTAATGTTACACCTTTTTTTTGTACCGGATAAGCAAGTACCTCTTTTACACGTTCATCATTTTTTAATGCGGCTTCTATTTCCTGAGGATATATATTCATTCCTGCACGAATTATAAGATCGTCATTTCTTCCTTTAATCCGTACGTACCCTCCTTTATCTACGGAGGCCCTGTCACCTGTACACAGCCAGCCGTTTCGCACCACCTTCTGAGTGGTTTCAGAATCGTCATAATACCCCATCATAATATTGCCGTTTACCCATAACACCCCTTCTTCATCAGCATCCGCCAGTTTCCCTGCGTCATTAATAATCTTAACCTTATCTGATTTTAAAGGTATGCCTACGGAATCAGGCATTACATCAAATAAATCCGGAGGCAGCCAGCACACACGAGGACAAGCTTCTGTCAGTCCGTATACATGGTAAATATCCGTATGTTTAAGGCCGTTTCTAATTCTCTTTGCGAAAGCTTTCCCAAGACATTCCCCACTTATTGCAACAGTTTTAAGCCGGGACATTTTTTTATTTTTTAATGCTGCCGATATCGTACACATAAGTGTCGGTGTTCCACAGAATACTGTTATCTCATACTTTTCAATAAGTCCTGCAAGTATAATGGGATTAAATTTTCCCGAATAAAATCTTATATTTACACCTTTAATAAGAGAAATAAGATATTCCCCTGTAAGTACGGCACAATGATATAAAGGACGGGCTATAAGAATACTGTCATTCTTATCTATTTTGAAATAATGGGCAATATCTTTAATGTTGCCTATAAGATTATCCTCGTGTATCATTGCTCCTTTCGGCACTCCTGTTGTTCCTGATGTAAACATAATAAGCGCAGGCTTTTTTTCCGGAATCTTATAGTCTCCGTCATCAATTTTTATAACCTTAAGTTCTCCATAGCAATCTGTGATTATCCATTCAGGCTTCAACCTTTTCAAAATTCGCGTATAATGGTTTACGCCATATCTTTTGGATATAGGAACAGCGGTTACATCCGCTGCAAAACATGCCAGCATTGACATTGCGGCAGCCATTTCTGAATCACACATTATTGCAACACATTCTTTTCCGATAAGCTCCTTTGCATAATTTTCTGCCCATATAACAAGCTCTTCATATGTTATAACTGCATCATTTTCACTTACTGTTGATTCAGGATTCATGAGCATACGCCACCTTATATAATTCCATAATTTCATATCTTCAATACACCTCCAAGCAGCTCTGTAAACTGCGTTAATATTCTTTCTTCTTCTGCTCTTATAAAATTAAGCTTTTCCAATATAGTATGTAATAAATGGTCCCTCTTTTTCATATGATAAGAAGCATAAAGAATTCTTATTGTATCAGCCTCTTTTACAATATCCGTATAATTACCTGCCAATGACGTATGCATTCTAAACATTCCTGATACAAGCCTTATACGCTCTTTCATCACCGACTCATGCTCCCACAACAGCCTGAATATACGCCAGTCCATTTTTTCATACGGAACAGTTCCGTTAAGAAGCATTGTTATATACATAATCAGATAATCCAAAACTACAATCCCATATACTTCTCCTTCCTCATCCATAGGGAATATATCAAATGAAGAATTAAGATATTCCTTTATACCGTTATATATACGCACAGGCTCAATCATCACTTTTTCGTCCTTTGGCTTAATGCCACATATATATCCGTATGTTCCTTTATCAAACATAGCCTTTCTGCCTTCATTAAAATGTCTCTGTCCTGTGTCAAACGACCTGTATATAAAACTCTCATCATATGCATATATACGAAAGGTCTTGTCATTTTGGTTATAACCGTGTATTAATCCGTCATGATTAAAATGCCTTTTTTTGTACCAGCTCTTACCTTTAACATAATAATCATCTACTCCGCCAAAGTTTACATAATACCCCTGAGCCAAAAGCTCCCTAATTACAACATTTACATATCCCTTAAGAAACTCCATTCCGTACCATCTCTGTTCAAGATAAGGTATCTCATTCCATAATGACTTTGGAACCGTAAACTCCGGTGACGAATAACCATTAAGAAATCTTCTTGTACACCTAAGATTAACTGTCTCGTTATAATACCAGTTCCTAATAGTCGGATTATTATACATAACCGCTCCTCCGGTTCCCTGTACATGAAATGTACTGTACAAAGGCGCACACAACTTAAGTTCTAAAACCTTATCCATTGACATCACCGACATATCTTTCTGTCATTGCAATAACATCTCCTGCGGTTATAAAATCGTATGGGTTCATATCCGATTCATTAAGTTCTATGTTAAATTCTTCTTCAATTTCAATCAGCATTGTCACAAGCATAAGACTGTCAAGCCCGATATCTTCTACAAGCCTCATCTGCGCTTCATTTACTGATACTCCCGAAAGGTCAGAAAGTATTTTAAATACTCCTTCTTTTACATTTTTCATATTCCTTTTACCCTCCTTACTGCTTCAATAATCTGTGCATATGTATCTTCTTCCGGCATTTCAGTAGATAATAATATTCCGTCATTTGCCCTGCATATATCTATATACTCCTGTTTTAATCTGTACTGAAGCTCCATATCTATATATCTGTCTTTTTCAGCCTCACGGCTTCTCACCCTTTTTACAGCTGTATCTACATCAACATCAAAGAAAAATGCTATATCAGGTTTTATAATGCTCTCAGAAATCTCATATATCCATTCATCATCCGTATATCCTCTCGCACGCAGATTAGCAAGACACGAATAAAAATATCTGTCGCTAAGCACAGTGACACCATATTTCATTGCCGGTTCTATAACCTTATTCACATGCTGAACTCTGTCGCTCGCTGCAAGCAGCGAAAGACTTCTGTAATCATATGCATCATGGTTTGGCTCATCCATATATGTTCTGAATATTTTTGACTGCCTCACAAAATCCGTCGGCTGTTTTGTAAGTATTACCTGTTCATATTGCGAAAGGTCTCTTTTTAACTTATTTATCATGGTTGTCTTTCCACACCCGTCAAGTCCACAAAATGTTATAAGCAGACCTTTAGTATTGTTATTTCTCATATTCATTTTTTTCATAATCTTATATCTCCTTTAGCAAAGATGTTCTGTTATCATTAAAAAATCTTTTTCTGATGTCCTTTTGTCGGTAAATGTATGTCTTTTTTTCCGCCGGATTAATTACCGTATGTAAAATCTGTTCATTTCCATTAATGCAATGTCCGGCTGCCGATATTACACCGCCCTTGTCAGCATCAAGCCCAAACAGTTCTGCCGTCTGCATTACAGCAAAGCATAATACGTCTGTAAGATTAAGCTCTTTTGCACGTTCAAATAATTTTTCCGGTCTGTCACCATAAAATTTTCCATCATAGAGCATCATATAAATATCAGAATATTTGTACAGACTCATATCCCGTTTCATCTTTATCCAAGGATATACAGTCGCTTCTTTATACAAATGAGCGCACAGATGGAGAAAGAAATCTATTCCGCATAAAGTCCTTATCTTCTTTCCTTCAATATTGATATCTACTGTATTGTTAAGCAGCATATCTACCGTATTTTTTTCACTGTTCTTATAATCCAGAGAATAATTGATATCAACTTCAAGATACTTCATCTCAGGCAGATTAATCCTTTTAATATAAGGTACAGTCTCACCCCGCATCATCTTTGATTCAATTATCTCTCTTCTTTGGGCAGGTTCAAATCTGCCGTTAATTATATGGCCCTGCTTAAACCCATTGTCCAAAAGAATATTACCTATAACAGATATATCTCTTGTGTGAACAAGAATATCAATATCATTAGCACGCCTGTATCCTTCAGGATATAATCCACATAACACCGCACCTTTTAGCATCGCATATCTTCTATCCGTACTGCTAAGTATGCGGTTCAGATAACCCACACATTCATAATAACTGTAATTACCTGTTACGTTATGTTCGTAAGCTTCCCTCAGCGAATTACGAAACTCTCTGTTAATACCGCCAAGCACTTTATTTTCTTTAAGCACACCGTATGATATACCCTGCATTCTATTAAAGAAAATATGACCAAGAACTTCCGGTGTTGCAGCAGTACCCACAAGTTCACACAGCCTGTCATGACTTGCTGTTTTAAACCCAGCCATCTCCATAAACAACTCTTTTTCTTTATGATTCATATTAACCATCTCCTATCTCAATTTTATTTATAACCTCTGTAATTGTTGTTAATACAGGCATTTTTACATAGCTTTCAAATACCTTTTGACAGTTCTTTTAAAGGTTTTCCAGTTCTTTAAAGCAATCAGTCTGTTTGACGACTTAAAAATATACGCCGGGCACCATTTTTTATTTCTGACCGGGTTAGTACATTGTTTATTAATACTGGTAAAATTATTGCCTGCCGCCTTATTAACCCAGTAAGTATGTGTAACAAGCTGCTTTACAGTAAGACCGTGCTTCCATAAAAGCCATGCAGCTATTCTTGCGCCGTTATCATACGCCTTCTTATCATGTGCCGCCGTATCATTCATGATAATTTCAATGCTTATGCTTGTCATATTGCCGCCGTCAAATACAGAACCGTCACCTGCATGCCATGACACTTCAGCCTTGCCCTCTCGGTCTCTTCTGCTAAGCCCTGTTCCTGCCTTAAGATTCTGCCATGCACACTTATCATCTACAAAAAAATGAACCCTTACAGAACCCATATTTTCATTATAAGTTGCTCTCGTATACTGCTCGCCGTCATCATGTACTCCGGCAATATCATCTGTATTGTGTATGGTTATCCACTGAACTTTACCTGTACCCCCGGAAAGCTTTTTTTCTTTTTTGTATAATGCGTTAGCGCTAAATCCTGCCGCTTTTGCCTTAGCCGCGTCCTTCCATCTTGTCCCGTCCGGTATTATCTTTTCGTTTATCGTTACTCCATTTAAAACATATGTACTATTTGGTTTTAATTTTGTCATATCATATCTCTCCTCTCACTTTTTTGACTGTACATATAACTGATTAATATATACACTTGCTCCTGCTGCAAGAATTCCCTGCGTAACAGACGTAAAAACTGCCGACGCACATTCCTTGCAATTATGAATATCTCCTGTGGATATAACCCATATTGCTGCAAGCAGTACAGACACAGCTCCAAGAATTAACGGTATCCATCTGTCAGCAACTTTGCTTTTCTTAATCCCTGCTCCTATAAGGTACATAACAGGGATTAAAATGATTAATTCTGTCCTTATATATTCTTTATAATCCATTGCTTAGAATCCTCCCTTCACATTATTGTAAAATCATACCTATAATCGTTGTAATTACACCTCCGGACAATGCAGCGATAATAGCCGTTACTATCTGCTGTATCCTCATCTTTGGCTGAGATTCAAGCTCATCAAGTTTTCTCTCGTGTCTTGCAAGATGCTCATTGGTATGTTTAAGCTCTGTCGCAAGTGTTACAAGCGTTTCATTCATAATACGAATCTCAGCCTGAACCTCTTTTAAATCCGATATATCCCTTTGTAATATCTTAAGCTGCTGCTCATGCCGTTCCAGCGTTAACTCCATGTTTTCCATATAAATACTGCTCCTTCCCTCTGTATTCGGCTGCATAACCAATAATAGACGTTAAACCAGACAAAACATGTCATGTTTAAAAAATTTTTTAATAATCTTTTGTGTAAGGTAAAATATATACACCGCCGCCATATCTGCCGGATTTTGTATAAATAGGTTTAGTAAGACTTAATTCTTCAATATCCCGGCTTATTGTTCTTTCTGAAACTTCAAATTCCATTGCCAGATTTTTTATTGTGTCTGAGCCTCTGGCACGAACTAACCTGATTATCTGACGATGCCTTTCATATTTATTCATAAACATCCTTCCTCCCCCATGCTTTTCTTATCCACAAATATATAATGCTACGATTTAATCGTAATGTCAACGGTTTTATCGTAATTTTTTTAAAAATATTGCTTTTTTTACGATTTAATCTTATAATCAATATATAATATCCTAAAAAAATGAGGTGAGAACATATGGGTAATTCAAATAACAAGCAAATAATGGCGGAAAATATTCAATATTATATGAAACTCAAAGGTAAAACCCGTCAGCAAGTATGTAATTCTATTGGCGTGAAATATACAACGTTTACAGATTGGGTAAAGGGAAATGCATACCCAAGAATTGATAAAATTGAATTAATGGCAGATTACTTTGGTATAAGTAAGTCCGATTTAGTAGAAGAAAAGTATATTTCTTCCAAATTTCCCAAAATCATTGATTACTATAACCAGCTCAATGATTTCGGAAAACGCGAAGCCACTAAAAGAGTAGAAGAACTTACCAACTTACCACAATATATTAATAAAGATAATACGCTTATAGTTAATGCTGCTCATTCTATTTCAGGCGCATCAGAAGAAGACAGGCAGTTTGACGAAAATATTATGGATGATGAGAATTTTTAATTTACAACATATAATAAAGGCGGATGGGATATATGAACTATACAGAACTGTTAATTGAAGCAGATTCAAACAATCTTATTACAAAAGAAAAACCTTTACGTGCAAATGAAGGACGAATTAAAGGAAATAAAATCGCTATAAAAAGCAACCTTACAGAAACAAAAAAGAAATGTGTTTTAGCAGAAGAGCTTGGACACCATTACACTACCTCCGGCGATATTTTAAATCAGGATATAATATCTAACCGAAAACAGGAAAATTGTGCAAGGTTATGGGCTTATAATAAACTTATCGGTCTTATGGGAATCATAAACGCATACAAGCGAGGCTGCTGCAACCGATATGAGATGGCGGAATATCTGGATGTAGATGAACAGTTTCTTGCAGATGCATTAGAACGATATTCCTTAAAATACGGCAAGTATATTACTGTTGATAATTATATAATATATTTTGACCCTTTAGGGGTGCTTGAACTTAATGCATAGGTCAAAACCTTCTCACAATTATTTCGTTTATACAGGAACAGGAGCTTTTACTCAGCTTTTTACCTGCTTTGCAAAAGCTCCTCTCT
>ERZ824480.646-NODE-646-length-40558-cov-6.624497_pt1 | contig 40558 bp, 43 predicted proteins | sample MGYA00519861_ERZ824480 | MGnify/ENA primary metagenome ERZ824480 (study PRJEB31778, sample SAMEA3449152) | human gut metagenome | biome: human gut; feature: human-associated habitat; material: faeces | place: United Kingdom | collected 2010/2012 ... | reverse complement strand
TTTTGCCCTGTTTCGGATTATCCTTCATAACCTCCTCAATGTATAACCGTGCAGGTTGCGGCACTACCTTTTGATATATTTTTTCTATCTGTTCTGTCAGCTGTTCTTCAAGAGACGGGCTGTCTTTCGGCATAAAAAACTTGACGGCTTTTAATTTTTCTGCGTCAAAACCTATGCTGATTTTTTCAATTTTCAAAGAAATCACATCCCCATTTCCAAATTATTTTTCTCTTTCGGTTCGCAGTATTCTCTGACGAGTTCGTGATATTTTTCAAGATATTCACTGACGGAAAGCGTTTCGCCGAGGTAATTATAATCACTCTCGTCCATATCAATGCCCTCTGCCGTTGTGAATATTTTGTCTCCTACTTCTCTCGGCTCAAACCTTTCTTTGCTGATAACAGTTCCCCAATGATTAACCATAACTCTGTCTTTAAGCTGTGCCATATCACCCCTGCATTCATCATCGTGACGAATATCATAATAGTTTACACCATCTATCGGAAGATTCCTGTCCAGTCTCTCACAGGTGAACAGCACAGGCTTATCAAATATAACCACCAATTCAAATTTGGGATTTGTGTTTTCAAGCATTTTTTCTACCAGCGCCTTTTGCGTGGCACACGGATTTTTGGCATACTCTTCTCTGCTCATATTTATTGCGGCAAGTGATTTTTTTAATCTCTCCTCCGCCTGCTCCGATTTTACATTAAGTTTGAACTCATACACAGCCAAGTCGCCCCACCAATCGGTTATCCGTTCAGCCTGCGGAACATCGAAAGCCTTTTCATAAGCTGCCATCAAGTCGACCTCTTCCATGCTAAACATTTCATTCAACGATCTCAAAGTTTCACCCTCTCTCTTTTAATTATCCATAACCAAAAACGCTTTTTCAAAGGCTCCTATGCCGCTGAAAAAACTTCCGAGCCGTATGTTCTCAAACAAGTACGGCATTGCATCATTTAACTGCTTATATATGCTGACAAGCACATTAACAACTATTGAATTTCCCGTCTGCTTATATATTTGAGCATCGCTGACGCCTGCCGATTTCATTTTCATATAGTCGCCTTTTTCAAACCCCATAAGCATTACATTTTCTATCGGCATAAGTTTTCTGATTCTTGTTCCGTCAAATACGGCAGTGTGAGGATTGCCTGCCCGAAGCGTCGGAGCAACCGTTATGCCTACTTTGCAATCTTGAAATCCGCTTTCGGTTCTGCACTGATACATTTCTTTTTCCGATGATATGATTTTTTCTAAATCCCTTTCATATATCTTTCTGACAGACGGTTTGATACTGCCGTCAATGTATATGCCCGAAATATCCGACTCATAAAACTTTGACATATCCGCCGGCAATAAAAAGTCATTCAGCCTTCCGTAGTTATACTCCTGCACCGGAAAACTGAATTTTCCGTTATCAATACTTTTCTTTATAATAACGACATATATCCGTTCACGGTTTTGCGGAATTCCGTATCCCTTACTGTTTAATACTCCGTAATACACATTGTAACCGTAGCTTTCAAGCTCGTATAAGAACATCGAGAATGTTCTCTCAAAACTCCTGCTCATTATGTTTTTAACATTTTCGTATATAGCAACATCCGGTCTTATGTATTTCAGTATCCGAAGCCATTCGCAAAGAAGAGACGACCTTGTCTTTTGTATTTCCTCACTGCCGCATTCAGGACAGCATTTTCGCCTGTCGGCATTTACCGTCAACGGATTATATTCATTTCCGCAATTTCTGCATTCCCATATGCTGCCCTTTCTCGCACCGCCTATGCTGAAATCCTGACACGGAGTGCCGCCGACCATAAAATTAAAAGGCTCGATGTCCTTTGCATACACTGTTTCAATGTCGCCGAGATTTTTGGATTCATCAGCATTGTGTATGGCACAGTAACTTTTAACCGCCTCCTTATCTATCTCACAGAAACAAATGAGTTCATATCTCATTTAAGCCTCCTCCCAAACAAAAAAGACGGAGCATTTCTGCCCCGCCGATTGTTTTTGTATATTAAATTTTCTACATCCCCTGCATTGGTTGCATACCCTGTCCCTGCTCAAAGTCTTGTTTCAGTTCTTCCTCGGTTTTGATATAATATGTATTTGAATACTCCCAGAAATGGACATATATATTGCCGTCCGAGGTTGATATTTCGCGCTGTTCAAAGCCCTCACCCCAGCCGTCCGAAAATTGTCCGACGCAGTATTCTTTAAGATTGTCAAGTTCCTCCGCATCCAAGTTTTCTGTGAGCAGACATTTTGCAACTCCAAGCAGTTTCCCGTTATACATTTCCACTGCCGGGGTAATCTTATATACTTTTTCCTTAACCTTTCCTGCATCAAGATATTCTGCCAAGCCCCGTTCCGTTTCAAACCTGTTTTCACGCTGAACAGCTTCTCTGATTTCGGCAACATAATCGTTTTCGTCCACGCTCTCCTCCGCATCACACTCATAATCCCATCTTGTCACATTGAGCGGAACATATAAGTTTAGTTCGATGTTTGCCCTTTGCCTCATTTCCATAGTCTGCTGTTTTTTTATGTATTCGCCGACCTGCGGCGCATATGCCTTGTATCTTGCATAGTCATACCCCTGAGTGTCAACCATAAGTCCGTCGCCGTTTTTGTTGATTATGAGAATACCGTTTGTATATTTATCGCTTCGCTCGTAATTTTTCTTATTGTATTCTTTCAAAATATCGGAATACTCGCCGTTTCGGATTATTTCAAACTCGCTGTCTTGTACATATACAACCTCGTCCACAAAAAAGTTTACCAGCGATACCGGAAATTCCTTTTGGCACAGCTTTTCGGTTTTCAGTATGATATTTGTTCTTTGCGGAAACAATCTTTTTTCAAGCTCTGCAAAATCATGATTATCTATTGCGGTATCTCTATAATTCAACGCCAATGCGTCTGCATCAAAAAATATTTTGCCGGAATCGTGTTCGGCATACGCGGCATTTACATATCCGAATACCTTTTCGTCATCAAGCGGCATTCCGTTTGAATCTATACAAAAATATTCATTGCCGTTTCGCATTGTAAAAAAAGCTATATCCACCCCTTTTTCAAAAATAACATCGTACAGTTCGCCCGTTTTATTGTTCTCAAAGAGCTTTACTTCCGGCTCCGCATCATATTTTTCCTTAAACAACTTTTGTATTGTTTCAAAGTGAATTTTTTTATTCATTCTGCATTAACCTCCGTTTTCTTAATTTCTCATCTTCGAGCCTTTTAAGTATCATTCTGCCGTCAACCTTTGACAAATCCCTGCACCACTCCGATTTCAAAAAAATTTTTGCACGGCGTGAATAGCAGTTTCCTATACGTATATCCTTGACTGCTTGTATGATAATTGCATTTGCAAGATTTTCATAGGCTCTGTTTATACTTTTTGTAATCATAATGCCTCCTCTCTATTCTCCGCTGCCGATTGGCAGTCTGCCCATAGCATAAAAATGACTGCTCCAATAGTCGGTTTCTATTGACGCATACTTTATCGGATTTCCGCAATGTAACATTTGATTTTCGCCCACGTATATACCGATATGTGTTACCGGTTCACTTGACACATACGTTCTCGTAAAGAACACCAAATCTCCCGGTTTTGCGTCTGCCTTTGAAATTTTTGCGCACTGGTTATATATCCCCTGCGCCGTTGTTCTCGGCAGGTTATATACTCCCGAATGCGTATAAGACCAACACACAAAACCGCTGCAGTCAAATGATGTTGAGGGACTTGAGCCGCCCCACACATACGGGTATCCGATATATTTTGTCGCCTCCTCCATAAGCTTTGCAAATGTCGCATCGGAATATGCTCCCGGCACCGGTCCCATATATGTATTACCGTCATCTCCGGCGCTTGCCATTCCAAAACGCAGAACAGAGCAAAGTTCATTTACCTGCTGTTGGGTTATGTTATCCGTTGCCTTGCCGGTTACCGCTGCCACTCTTGCCAATACTTCATTCAGTCCGCACTGACTGATGACTTCGTTACCGTCTTCATCTGTACTTCTTGCCACAAAACATTCCACAAAATCTGTATAAAAGCTATCAGGCAAGTGCTTGTCCTCACCGAAATACAAAGTGTAGAACACAGCATGGATTGTATCTTTATCAAGATTCCCCGATATATTATCCGCTGCCGCATCAAGCTTTGAATAGCTGTGCTTCATCTCATTGATAAACTGAACATACGCCGCCGATGCATTCGCCGATCCCGAATCGTCAAAAGAAAAGATATTCAAAAATGCGGCTACTATCCCGACTATCATCAGAACAGTGCCGCATATGATTGAACCTATCAAAATCCATGTTCGTTTGTCTGTGGCAAGTGTAATTGCCGCTTTTATAACCGCCGGACTTACCGCCATAAGCATTCACCCCCTACATATGCATTTCCTGTCCGTCATTATCCTCGATATCCTGAAGCCTGATTCTTTCCACATCGCTGCTGAACAGTACCTCGTTACAGTCCATACACTCTATACTGTAACACTCGCCGTCCCCGTAATTGGCAAGCTCAATTTTATGACCGATATGTTTTGAAAGGTTTCCGCCCATATCTTCCTGATACAAAATGGCTCCGTCATTTGTATTATATACTCTGCATACATTGCCTTCCTGTCGGCATTCAAGATCAATCCCACAATCGCAGGTTTCAATATATTCGGTTATGTAAAACTCCATACAGGGTACATGATGGCGCTGCATACACATTTTTTCGATATACTGCGTTATGGTACTGCGTTCCTCATCGGTCATAACATATTCTCTCTCAAACGCTTTATTTTCTGTATCTATGTCATAAAACATTCTGATTTCGCCGATTACAGGATTATATTCCGCAAACAGATTTACCCAAGCACTGTCATCACCAATTATATTTATTCCGAATTTTTTATCGACATCAAACCACGCCTCCATTGGAATGAATATATTCTTATTTTCACTATTAAACTCCATATCCTCGCATATCCTGAAATCACTTTCCTCAAATGTGTTAAAATAATCTCTTTTCAACTCCGACACCTCCTGCTTTTAAGACATAATTATATCGTCTTGCTGAACCTCCGATTCACCGAGTGTTTCCTCAATTTCCTCATCGGTCATTCCAAGAACCTCTGAGAGTGTGGTTTCAATATCACTTCCGCCGATACTTTGTTTTATGTATTCAACCGCCCGCCAAAATAACTCCGACTGTCTTTCAAATTTTTTGCTTTTTATTTGAAGTTCAAGATAGGAACTGTCGTTATCAATTATGTTTTTTATTCCATTCTCGATTTCGGATACTGTATTTTCTGCATATTCAAAGCAAGGCATCATATTAAACTCACTAAGGCAATGCTTAAACTCGGTATCAGTCTCCGCATATACCTCGCACCATATTTCTGCAATGTCATCACCGTTCTCTATTGCTTTCTCATAATCGGGGTTAGTATTAATTACATATCTGCCGTATCTGAACATTATCTTCCGCCTGCCTTTCCGAAGAGTTCTTCCTTATACTTCGGTGCAATAACCATCAGATTATATCTTTCGTTTCCGCACTTATACAAACATACACCTCTCTGCGGATAGCGTATCAAATTAAACTCACTCTCATCTATCTGCAATGTATCCATATAGAACTTTGAGTCTATATTTCCGGCATTAAATAAAAATGAATGTGTCGGTATTGCAAAAAGCGGTTTTGTATATTCCGCAATTCCGGGCAGTGAAAAGTCTTCAAGGTTCTGACTTGCAAGAATAATTGACGAATCCTTTTTTCGCACGCGCTTTGAGGCATTCCTGATATATTCCACCGCAACGAGATTTGACAAAAACAGATAAAGCTCGTCTATAATTCCGGCTGTATTTCCAATTGTTAAAAGTGCATTTGTCATATATGAAAGCGTATTAAACAGTAAAGCATTTTTGATATTTTTACTTGCCTGCAACAGTCCTTTCACCCCAAACACCACAAACCTGTCTGTTTTGATATTTGTATGCCCGTTAAAGAACTTGCTTTCAGCGCCAACACACATTGAATGGATTCCGAGCAAAATTTCCTGAAGTAAATTTTCAGTGTAAATAGGCTTATCGGTTCTGTCAAAGTCCTTATACTGCTCCTCAATAAATTCATACAGATCACTCATCTTGGGATAGTCTGTTGCTTTAAGCCTTGAAAAGTCTGTACTGTCGCTTATATTCCATTTCCGATACAGCTTTTCAAGCATTATTTCTATCGTGTCAATTTGCGAATCGGTAAAATCCTTGTATGATGCAAAGAAATCACGCAGAAACGATATATGTTGGCTCAGTTTTGTTTTCCGCTTAAATGCCTCCGGAGTAGACGCATCTATTTCGGCATCGTCATCAGAATCGCTCCATGCCTTTGGTTCAAGCGGATTTATAAGGTATTCACCCGACATCAAATCGACAAAGCACCCGCCGAGATTATTCGCCATATCCTCATATTCGTGTTCCGGATCAAGGCATATTATATTCATTCCCGATTCAAGCAGATTTGTTATAATCAGCTTTGTGAGATATGACTTTCCCTGTCCGGAATTACCGAGAATTAAGATATTTGCATTTGTTTTGTCATCTGCTCTTTTGTTAAAGTCAACTATGATATTACTGCCGTATTTATCCCTGCCGAGATAAAATCCGTTTGCATCTGTTTTTCCCGAATAGTTAAACGGGAACAGATTTGCAACACTCGATGCCGGAAGTACTCGTTCAAACTGATCACCGAGTGCGTTATATCCGCTCGGCATTACCGAAACAAAGCCCTGCTGCTGTCTGAGCATCAGTTTGTCCACATTGAGTTTTGAGCGGATAAGCTCTGTCAACACCTCAGTCTGCAATTCTTTCAGCATATCAATGTCGTGCGACATTATTTCGACATATACCGCCGTATGGATAAGCGGTTCACGGTTTCTGTGCATTGATGCCACAAGATTAGTTACATCCTGCAAATTGCCCTCTGCGACAACAGTTTCCTGCAAATCGTTTGTCTTGCTCTGACGCAGGCGGTTTTTGTTTGCTGCATTTGATATAATCTTTCGCTCCTCTGCCGCCGTAACGTGCCTTGTGTAGATTTTAAGGCTGACTCCGTCTTTTTCTCCCAAGTGTTTCAGTATTGCCTGTTCCTCGGTTGTGGTCGGGTATTCTCTCAGCGCCCATACGCTTCTGTATGTGTTTCCGCATATAAAGTAATCCGGAAAAAACTTTATAACAGACGGCGCTATCATATCCATAAAGGATTTTATTCTGACCGACTCAACCTCTGCCTTATTTTTGTTCTTTCTTGCCAATTTACCGGCACCTCCTTAATCTCCGAATATTACCCATCTGTCGCCGTCATGATCTTCAAAACTTTCCTGCGTTACATTCTGTTCAAAATATACGGCAAGCAGTCTCTTTATATCTTCCGTTTCCGCTCGTCTTATTGCAAAGCCCTGTTCCTTGAGTGTTTTCTCTATTCTGTTCAGATATGGAATAAGCTCCTTTTCATTCTGATTGATAAGCCGTACCACAATAGAAAACTCTCTTGCCGTTGCCGTCTGAATCTGAATACTGTCGAGATGCTCCATATCCTTTTCAAGAAGCTGTCTTACAATATAGTTTTTCTCCTCATTTATTCGTTTTTTAAGATTTCGCTTGTTTCCATCAAAGTTTTCACGGCTGTTGTATGCACACATCTCAATCTCAGCCATTCCTTTCAGAACATTCATAAGCGCATACACTCTCGCTTTAATGCTCTCCTCCGACAGCACCGATATATTTGACGGCTTTATCAGAAAAAATACGAGCTCGCCGTGTTCATATGTAACTATTGAAAATTCGCTTATCTCCTTTACTCCGATAAGCTGCCTTGTTGATGCCCTCTGCTTTTCCTCTTTTCTTTTTTTACTCATCTGTGTACCTCCATTCATAATACTGCTGAACTCCGACACAGTATTTCCATGCATTCACGATAAACTGCTTTATTGAAGTGTCGTCAAGCCTTATTGACAACACCGCATATCCTGCCGTAACAGCAAGCGGTATCATAATTCCCGTCTGCGTGAGAGCTAATATGGAAATTAGCGTTCCTACCGCAATAATCCCCAAATCTTTCAGTTCCCACAGCCACATTACGGCCTTTGATTTTAAGTTATCCGGGTATATATACATTACCTATCACTCCTTACGATTATTTTTGGGCAACAAAAAAGGAGACTGCTTTTTTGCAATCTCCAAATTAAATTATTCTGTTGTAATTTACATATTCATTGTCGGTTCTTCATTCTGCGGTTCTTTCCGTTCTATCACCTCAAATATTTATTTCTTAAATATTCCGCATGGTCGTGTGTTATGGCACCATCATTTATCTCTGCGATATTGATACTGCCGTAAAGCTCACCCCACAAGCAATCCATAAGAGTTGAACCTTCCTTTAAGCCCTTTTTGTACTCGTCAAGGTCGTGCTGAAGGTATTGCGGCAGCGCACACTCGTATGTCTTTTCAAGATTTTTTTCAACCTCTTTTTGCAAAACAGCCTCTTTTACCAGCGATTCCATCGATACGCCAAGTGCTTTTGATATCCTGTACAGCGTTTCTCCCGAACACTTTTCAATGCTCGTTTTTCCGCTGCAAAGTTCGCTGAGTGTTGCATTTGGAACTCCGCTCAATTTTGCAAGGCGATACTTCGTCATATTCTTCTCTTTCAATATTTCGTTTATGTTCATCTTACATCACCACAAATATATTATATATATTTATTATATCGCTATACCGAAATATTGTCAAGTGGTTAAGACAATTTTTGTATGATTTAACACAGTTATTTTGATACAGCCTTCATTACTGCTTGTGTTGTGCGTACCGCCGCCTGCGTTGCATAATATGTACTCATAATATTAACTTTTGATGATGTATCAAGACCGAACCGGTCGGCTATCCTCGGCACCTCATTTGCCGCAAGCATTATTCCGAGTCCCAAAAGCATATGATCGCCGAATGTCAGAAGTCCGGCAAACAAAAGCGAATTTTGCAGAAATGCCGTCACGCATATTGCTATCACCTGTTTGCACCAATCTACAAAGCCGTCATAATGACCTCTTGTCAGTCCAAATATATACAGGCTTCCAACCGCAATATTTGTCATTATAATGCCGCCTCGCTTGATATTTGCGAAAAACACCTTAATTACCGCATAGCCCAAAGCAATTATGGTAAATAAATTAAACGGATTTATTTCGGATTGGAATGGCAAAAGCTGCGCTGACGATAACTCCGACAAATCGGAAAGCGAACCGCTGTATAATCCCGACATTGCTTTTCCGAGACTATTTTGAACCTCTATTGACAGCTTATATAACTCTATCGGTACGACAGTAAATAAGTTTACTGCCATAAAACCTTTGATTGCTCCCAATGCAGCGTCCTTTATATTTCCCTGACCGTTCTGCCAGGCGATTGCCGTATCAAACACCGCAACCACCAATGCCACAACATACATCGACCAGCCGAACAGCCTGAAAAATTCTATTACCGCCTGTATCCACGGCAATTCGAATATTTCTGCGCCCATACCGCTTATGTATGTAAAGAATGTCTGAATAAACCCCATTACTTTGCCGTAAATCCAGTCTAAAAACCAATCGAAAACAAACAAGTTTCATCACCTCCTCGTTCTACATCCAATGTATTGTTTGACTTCCGCCGCAACAGTTGCATTCCATATCGCTTGTGCCGTTTTCAATATCAGGATTTACTTCGTGCCGGCTATGCCCGTTTTCCTCACAGAACATTTCCCGCCGATACCTCTGATAACACTCTTCCTTTAACATTTCTCGAATTTGTCTGTCCGGCAGAACTTCTTCTCCTCGTGCTATATAATTATTAATTTCAGTATTGAAATCCGTTTCAAATTCAGCGGAGTTAAGATACTCCTTGACCATAGCTTTTATCTTTTGATGCCGTTTGGTATTGTCCTCTTTGATACACTGTGTCTTAAATCTTCCGATTACCATCTGTTTGATTTCCTCATCGGATTTATTCTCGTGTGTCCGGTTATATATCCCTCTTATCTCTGCAAAATCGTTTTTATATGCTTCTGTTTTGAGATATTCCTCTGCCCTTCGGTCAAGATTTTGAGCATATTCCTTTTCTCCGCCGTTTATCAGACAGTTTTCCGCACCGACCAATTCTTCCTGTTTTGGTTTCAGCGCTTTCAGCAGTTCGTCTCTGTATTCCGTGTCTACAGCTTTATCAATATACATTCCGTATGTGGTTAATACCGTTATACCATTAACATCAGTAATAGTTGTATCTCCGTATTCGGCACTCATGCATATAAAGTCCGCAGCCTCGTCTGTATTATGCAAACGCCTGTTGCCTATCATCGAACGTCCTATAAGCAACGGATATTTTTCTTTATCATTCATCTTATCGCCCCTCCTTATCTACTGCATCTCCATTCCCCGATTCGTTTCCTGCTCCAATTCCGGTTCGGGAAGTTTTACGCCCTGTATTATCTGCTCTGCTGCCATTGTCATAGTTTTTGCCTCCGGAGTCCTTAATTGATTTATGTCCAATGCCTCTATGCCAAATCTGACTCTATCAAGTGCGTCAGCGTCTTTCAGTATGTCATACATTCCCCAATCACTTTTGGGCATTGCCTTTTTCCCGACATAATCGGGCAGGCAGTGATAAATAATTAAATTATCGACTGTTTTATCATAACCGCCGTAATGTCTTGCAAAATCACGATAATATTCCGCACTTTGTCTGCCGTGTTGATCGTCATCACCGTTATTTGTACGGCCTACATCGTGAAATATTGCAGCCGTACAAAGTTTATCTGTATCCGCATCTGTCAAACCTCTTTGTTTTGCTATAAGCAGTGCATTTAACAAAACCCGAAGTGTATGCAGTCTGCCATGCTCACCGTCATCAATTTCAAATTTAAGATCGTCAAGCATTCGATTTCTGTATTCCATATATTCACCACTGACTTTCGGGATATACTCCCCCAGAAAATCCAGACCTTTAATTTCTATACTTTCTGTTAGCCTTATATTTTCGGGAAGAATGATGCACTCGTTCTCGACCTTAAAATATTCAATTATATCTTTCTTATCCGCTTGAGCAATATGGATTACCGCATTATTACTCGGCAGCCGTGCTGCAAAGAAATTTGCTGTGTTAATATTTGTAGTCCACGATACGGAATCCTGCCATTTCGCACTCCTATCCCCTTCGCCTCGGTAAACCGTAACTTTATCCGGAAAACCAGAGAGCAGTTTTTCGGTTTCCGCTTTCTGTTTTTCGGTTTTACACATTGCCAGCTTTTTTATTGAGGTCTTTGATAGTTCACTGCACCCGTAATCAGAAGTATTATAAACACTTGCAAACAGAGAATACGGCTCGCTTGATTTATCCTGCTCAATCAATTTATTAAGCATTTGCATTCTCATTTTATCGCCCAGCACAAGCAATGTCGGGAAATAATCTCCGGATTCTATCCCCCTTTCGAGGACTTCCGCTTTACGAAGTACCATTTCCGCAATCTCATTATATGACTCAATCATTGCCGTGCCATATATCGGAACAGGAAATAAAACAAACTGTTCTTTGTCATAATAAAAGGTTTTATCAAATCCGTTGTTATAAAAAAAATTGTCTGTGATTTTCTTTGGGAATACCTTTTTAAGTTCGTCAAATGTAAAGCCTATACTGTAATCTTTGCTTTGCAAACGGACAATGTCTTCCCTCGTTTTAACCTCCGAGGCTTTTATGAGATCATCTATACTGTCCGACTTCACAAATGCAAATAACGCTGACTTATTCAATATTACTCACCCCTTACATACTCATACCATTCATTTCTATGTTCATATCTTCATCCTGAAAGATCTCCGCATAGTCTGTAATCCGATCTGCAAGTTTAGCATAATCAGCGGTGTTGGGAGTATATGCATACCATTCGAGCCTGCCGTTATAAATCCACATATGCGGCGAAACACCGTTTGGAAAATTTCCGCTCCTGACCGGCTTCATTCCCCATATTTCCTTTAACCTTAGAGTATTGGTGTCAAGCTCTCCTTCACCCTTATGCAAAACTCTGATTTTCATAGCATCAAATCTTTCGTGCGTTTCTGTAGATATGAATTCAGCTTTTAGCTTTATATCTTTGTCTATACTTGCATAAAATGCTCTGCCGACATACTTTTTGTTTTCAAGATTCGATACCTTATCAAAGACTTTGCGAAGCTCATTTTCAAATGTTGTATTCACTGTTTTTTACTCCTTTCTAATACGGTATTCCTATGAAATCACATACCGTTGCGTAATCAAGTTTTTCAAAGAAATATCTATACATTTTCGGATGCGTTATTTTCAGCTTTTGTAATCTGTTCGGTGTTTGCTCATACTGACACCCATACAAACAGCCTGCACACCCCGTCCTTTGATATCCGGAAAATTTCAGTTTTCCATTCGGTAATGCTAAAATATCTCCATAAAGCGAACAGTACGGAATTTGCGTCAATTTCAAGTATTGCAGAATATCCTGATGTGTCCAAAATGAAATAGGAGTCGATTTAGGCTCTGCCGCATCGAAAGCATTACAGCCTTGCTGCATCCATATTTGCTTTCTCAGCAAACTTTCCTCTGCCATTGTGCCGACAATCATCTTGTTGCCTGTTTCTGCGCTGTATTTTTTTACAGGTGCTTTTTTCAAGTGATAACAGCACCGATCACTGATTTCAAACGGCGCACCCAACAAATAATGCCACTGTTTCGGTATGCAGAACTTTGATTTCGGCATAATGCCTGTATGTATAAAATCATCAACCATTTTCTTTGAAAATCCAAACATACATTTCATAAACGAGAAAGGAATGTCTTGGATATTTTCCTTGAGCCATTTTGCCGACTTTAGATGTACCTGATTGTTATATGCCGACATACATCTTGCATCGCTTCGCATACGGTGAATATAATTTGAGATTTCTTTTGATATTACAGGATATCCGTATTTCTGTATAACCTGTGTATAATTCATTTTGGGTGTTACTATTTTTACATTGTCAAAACTTTTCACAAATGCCGTTATCTCCGGAAATTCCATTGTTGTATTTGAGAACACCGCTTCCACCTCCGGATAGATTCGCCTTGTCAAATCAAGCAATACAGTCGAATCAACACCTCCTGAAAACGCAACCGCCACTTTTCCTTTATAATGCAAATACCACTCTATGATTTTTGTTTGCGTTACCCTTATTTTTCTTTCAAGCGGCCAGCTCTGCATTGTTTTCAAATCTTTATTTGTGTATATATTTATCACCCTTCCATACAAGTTACCGACTGTGCATCGCTGCACAGCCGGCTCTTTTCTTACATTCCGAGTATGCTCCAAAGATATGTCGGAGCGGTTAAAACAAACACCAGACACGCAAACAGGATTGCCGGTGCAGTCCATTCAAACTGACCGCTTTTTCGGTAATCAAAATATGCACTGCCGAGTTTCACAAAGAAAAACACCGCCAGAATCAAATCCAGCACGGGAAACACAACATTGTTTACTACCGTCTTTATCTGTCCCCTTGCCGTTGTCCATGTACTTTCAACCGCCGACGCAACATCGCCTGCCGCATACACCGAAACCGCTGTTACGGCAAGAATTGTTAGAACCATAATTACAACCGCTAATCTTTTAATTTTCATAACTTATCTACTCCTTCGTTTATCGTATATTTTTAGGCGCTATATGCCAATCTTCAAACAGATTTCCGACAATTTCAAGCGACGCCGTCTTATTTACCCTTAACATTCCGGCAGGAGTCCACGCATCATACACAAAAGTGTATGTTTTATATGTACCGTCCGGAAACCACACCGGAGTAAAATGCGACCTGCTTTTGTATGTGGAATATCTGTTTTCTTTGAATTTGAATGTTGATTTATAGACAAGCACATTTCTGTCAAGCACTCTGAAATATGTGCCGTAATCAAATTCCGGGAAAAACATTTGTGTCGTCTGTGCCTCTGTATATGCTCTTTTCGGAGCATTTGTTTCAATGCTGCATTCAAGCGAGGTGTTGAAACCATACCCTGATTTCATCTTGTTTCCGACCGATGTCGGAACCTTTGAATCGGGAGTTATGCTTTGCACAGCGTTCAGTTTTGCCGAATATCTGTTAAATGTGAAATCGTACCAGCCGTTGTCTACCCATTGACCATTATCCACCCAACGGGTACCTGTCCATTCCCAATTTGAAATCCATTCCCAATGAGTATGCCACGATGCCGACCATACACCCCAAGAAAGGATTTGTGTTTCGGTTTGTGCCGGTACTTCCGGCATTTGAAATAAATCGTTTCTGTCATTGGCTTTCGGATCGGGTGGCTCATTATCCTCGATTTTTTCAATTACCGCCCTCGTGCTTCTCGTTCTGCCTCCGACCGTTACACGAATCGGCACCTCTCCCGGTTCTGCCGGCGTATGCCATTTTACCCATATAAGCTGCGCCTCGCCTTCGGGTATTACAATATTTTCGACCAGATAATTGTTTCCGTTTATCACGAATTTTGCCGTCAGCGGATTGTCCGGGTTATATTCCTTATCTGCCGTTACTTTGATTGAAGTGATAACATCCGTATCCGTTCTGTACGCATACTGCGGTCCGGCAGGATTTCCGCCTCCGCCGTACAGCCACCCAAATCCAAACCACCAGCCGTCATCTGTCGGCGTTTCTATGGATTCATCAGGGATAGGCTCGTCTGTAAATCTGACAACACCAAGACCGAGAAAGTTTATAATAGTATCATTTGACACCGCTTTCGTTGTTGAGCCTGTCCACGCCGGATACCCCAAATCTGCACGCTCCAAAAACATTGCCAACGGTAAATTTTTATGAGTCAGGCTGACCATTTTCGCACGAAGTCCGCCGCTTAACATTTGGTCATACAATGCCGCCTGATGTGCGCTCATTGCAAAATAGTTTCCCTTAAACAAAAAATATGCCACAGGCTCAATCAATATCTTGTATTGACCGTTTATGAGTGTGGCATATTCTATTCCGCATACATTTGCAACGAGCTTTACCGCATATTCGCTGCAAAAATACCGTTTAATTGCCTCTATGCTTGTCGCACCGCTCCCCGATGAGATAATCTTCGGCATTGATATTGTCGGCCTTACAACCGTATAATCGGCCGCTTCAAGCACGAGGGAAACATCTCCGTTTCTGTACTTCAGCTTACTGTATATTCCAAAGGTGTATACATTGCTTCTTAAATTGATATTTGTCATATCAAATGACTGCGACACCTGCGCACCGTCAGACTTTCTGACAACAGTTACCCTGACGCCCTCCTCGCCGGGTATCCACTTGTCCGTTGATGTTCCCGAACCCATTCCGCCTCCGCCGTTATCCACATTGCCATCGCCTACCGCATAAACACTGACTGTTATGCTAAACAGCATTATTGCCGTCAGTATAAACACAATAATCCGTTTCATATGTTTCCTCCTTCCCGCCTGTTCGGACTAAAAAAGAGGCAGTCAGCTTATGTATTAAATACGCAGACTGACCGCCCTATTTTTTTATATGAGTTTATTTCCACATTTTAACCACCTGCTTTCTTTTTACATCATCATACACATTCCCTCATCAGTTTCATCCTCTAACTGAATGTCCTCTTTTTCTTGGTAATACTGTGGATAGTTTTCCTGACAGTATTCATCTTTTGTCATACCCAGGCTTTTTATAATAACAGAATATCCTATACCCGTCTTTTCAGAGATTGCCGAATTCGATGGAACTTTATCATTTTCATTTATATAATCATCTATTGCTTTTCGTACAATCCCAGACTCTGCTTCATAATTTTTATGTCCCCTTCTTCTGTCCTGTATATCATATTGCGGATAATGTTTATTCAACAGAGTTTTCCACGAGCCGAAATATCTGTTAATCGTTGATATGCGGGGAAGTCCATCTTTCATCGCAATGTCTTTCCGCTCAGGCAAGCATTTATACTCATTTACATATTCATCTATTGCTGTTAATATACTTTCTTTATTCCACTCATGTCGACCGGTATAGTTAATTCCTACTGTTTCAGCATATTCTCTAAGTGCATTTTTAACTCCGCCAAAGACTCTGCTTGTGGTAGCAATACTTGGCATTCCGTTTTTAGAATGAAAGTCTTCCGCATTCGGGAATTCACCATTTCTTTCAATGAATGTTCTTATGCTTTGTAAAATACTCTCTTTTGTCCATTTATGAGATTGACACTTTTTAGAGAGCTGTTCAGGATAATACTTTTTATAATACTCCATCGTTCCCGTTCCACAATATTTTACAAAAGTCTTGAGGCTGGGCAATTCATTTGACGGTCTAAAATCAGACACCATAGGCAAGCCGCCGGTTTTATCTATAAATTTCCCAATTGCATTATATATTTTTGTTTCACTCCATTTACCTTCTTTGTTTATGTATAGTTCAGGGTATTCTACCTTAAAGAACTCATCTATACCACACCCTAAATGCTCCATAAACACTGTCTTACAAGGCAAATTATTGCTACTATTAAAGTCACGAGATATCGGTAGCCTCTCATTTTCAGATATAAACATAGCGACTGCCTCAATAACTTTATCCCTATTCCAAGCAGCTCTAACTCTATATGTCCGAACATATTGCGGATAATTCTCAGCTAAAAATGCCGCTACACTTTTGTTGGTATTCTTTCGTATCCATACAGCGCTCGGCAATTTATTCTCTTTTGAGAATTCCCTAACCTTTGGTAACTTTCCGTGAATTTCTATGAAGTTATCAATGCTTGATTTTATCTTTTCTACACTCCATATGTTTCGTGGCATGATCAAATATGGATATTTTTCTTTCAAGATTTCTCTGATATTTCCACAGTGTTTTTTTACCGCTTGATAACTTGGTAATCCATTTTCTTTTCGATATTCTTTAGCAATCGGAATCCTTCCATTTTGTTCTATAAACCGATCGATCATAGAATATATGTCTTCTTTTGCAAGTTTTCTGTTTTTCACCTCATATTCCGGGTACCACGACTTTAATGTATGATAGATATCACCATCACCGCATATTTTTTTGAACATCCTTTCGGTTGGAAGATTGTTTGCCTTTTTAAATTCCTTAAGCAAAGGAAGCCGCTGATGCCTTATTCGGAATAGTTCCACGCTTCGGTGTATTTTTGCTGCATCCCATTCCTCTTTATAGTACTCCGGATAACGATGTTTTAATAATTTCTTGATATCCCCTAAGTGTTTTATTACAGTATTCTTGCTTACCAAACCATATTCTGCCTTGAATTCTGCCATCTTAGGCGGTCGGTCATATTTCACAACGAATGCATCTATTTTTTTCAACAACTCATCTGCAAATTTTTCATCTGTGAAACCTCGCCTCTCTCTATACCTTTCTGCACACTCGCTGCTAAACTTTTTTCTCCGTTGTATGTACAATTCCGGATACTGTTCCTTGTAAAATGTCTGAAGTGTACCTACAATTTTTTTAACTGCAATTGCTGACGGCAAATAATTCTGTTTATTTAATTCTGATTGTTCCGGAAGCCTTCCGTGTTTCTCTATAAAATCATCAAATGCTTTTGTAAAATCTCCCTTGCTGTACACATATTTCCTCCTCCGCTATTAATTTATCATTATCTTTATCCTCCTTATGCCGATTCAATCCATTGTTCCGACCATTTTATTGATATCACCGTCAGATACTCCGGTCTGTGTTTTTGTTTCTCCCGCTTTATCAACATATCCGAATCCGTCAACATATACCTTTCCTTTTTCGGAGGTCTGTTTTTTATTTGTTTCGGAATTCGTTTCAACCTTTTTCTCAACAACCGTCTGCTCTTTTTTATATTCCGGCGGCTTTTCAGGATTGGTGTAGCTATCCTCGGATTTCGGCTTTTCGGGAGGTATTGTCGGTTTTGTTTCGGGCGGTTCATTCTTCTGTACCTCGGCAATCACCGTTTCCCCTGTTTCTTCGTCCGTGATTTCCCTATATTCCGGAATATCCTCCTGTGTCTTTCTTATATCAACTTTTACATCTGTCGGAATACTTTCCGTTATTGCATTGTCCGGCACCTCAGTATTCTCTTTGGGACGGCACATATATAGTGTGCCGCCCGTAAGTATTGCTGCAGTTAAAGCGATAACCGTAACTTTTATACTTTTACGCATTTTGTTTTTCCTCTCTTTCATATAGTGTTTTTCTGCTGAATGTAATTTTTGTTATGTCCTCCGGCTTATACCCGGAACATCTTCCATACAATCTTTCATAATCTTCTCTGTCCGGTGTCTTAATATACCATGTTGAATATGTACTTTTGCAATCCCTTCGAAGTTCCGAAGCTTCGGTTTTAAATGTGAGTTCTTTGCCGTCAATTACCGTTGTAACATTAACCGTCCTGCAGTCTTGAGGGATAGAGTCTATAATTTTCTTGACAATTTCAATTTGTTTATCCTTGCCCTGCTTATATAATTCCAACCTTTCTTTTGTCAGAATATTATGTATGATGTCATCCCTGATTTCGTCTTTACGTTTCTCATGGTACTCCTCCACCACACTGCGAATTATTTTTTCACGCTCGGAGATATACTTTATAAGGTATTTTTCAAATTGTTCTACGGAATACTCGCATTTGTATGAGAATTCCGCATCGGTTTCATTGAGATATATTTTTCTCGCCGCCTCATCAATGTCACGCTCATAGCGTTCAACCCTTTTTCTTGCTTCATCGTCAACCACTATGCTGTCCGAATACTGTGATACAATTTGCTCTACACGTTCTCTGACGTATTTTTCAAATTCTACACGTTCGGTTTCGCATCCGCGTTCAAGTTCAGCAAAATCCCGCAGTCTGTAATGTAATTTGTACTGCACATCGTAGAGCTTGTCCTCCGGTCGGTAGTACAGAGCTTGATATTTTAAATCCTCTCCTGCAACAATCTCACCATCAACAGTTCTGTGAAAACTGTATATCAGATCAATTTCATCATTATATCTGATTTTGATATACACCTCAATATCGCCCATCACCTCATCACAAAACCTCTGTTCATCACCTTTGAGCCATTTTGAAAACTCATCATATATATTTGGCATAGTCGATGCCTCCTTTCAAGCAAACAACATACCACACAAGTTTTCAAAAGTCTACGAATATATTTTGCATAAGCAATTTTTCGGCACAAGCAACATATATCACTCTCGGCATTTGACACACAGTTCTAAAACTTTGGGGCATACGATGCCTTCACACGCATTGTCGGTGCAAGTGTCGCAATTGTTCTTCCGCCGTATCTGACAGGAATTTTTACATCAAGATACACTGTTGCATTCAAGTTCTTTGCAGTACTCCCCGGTGCATAATCGGCATTCTCAAATTCCAGCCGCATATTTGATATACTGTACTCAACCGTACCGTCACTGCGCCGTTTAATATGCTCATCTCCGCTTTCCGTCAAAGCGAGAAGCGAATCAAGGCGCGTATAGATATTTCCCGTATCTATACTTTCGCTAAACGCTGTATCCTGATATACATATCCTCCGCTATACCCCTCTCGAAGCTGACTGTATGTTTCATCATAGTTTGCCACCACTGTTGACACTGCCGCCGACTCGACCGCATTTCTTATACCTGTGGTTATGATCAGTATCTGCATATACTCAAAAATCACGCACATTACAAAGATTATGGCAAGGCACACAGAAACGGCGAGAACAGTTGCGTTGCCTTTGTTATTAAACTTTCTCATTTGTGATACACCTCACTCTTTCCGATTGCCTTTGAGATAAGTGTTATCGGAAACGACGCAAATGCTCCGAATCCGATATCATACTCCAATGTTGCCGTCACGGTAAATTCCTCATTCAGCTGAATTGCACCTGATTTTGACCATTCCACATTCGGAGAAATTCCAAGCCGTTCTTTCAGTGTAAGTTCACGGCTTGAGGTTTCACTTCCTACTTTTCCGCATATCTCGGCTTCACGGCATAATTCCTGCGTAAAACTGTCAAGCTGCGATTTTGCTATATATACCGGAAACACGCTTGTTGCCAGTGCGATTACCAAGATTGCGGAAAGTACGATAACCGCAACATCTATGTATCCGCTGCCTCTTTTATCTTTCAGCCTTTTCAGCATAAATCCATACCGCCTTCTTTGTGTTGTTCATACGGCACAAGGAAAAAATCGTCTTCAAGCAATTCTGAAACTCTGTCAACATCTCCGCCGTCTGCAATATACTTTGCCACCTCTGTAATCTCGGCAGGCTGAACTACAACATCAGTTCCCATATCAAATACTTTTTGCAGAACTTCATCTCCGTACTTTTCTTTTATTTCTTTTATAGCATCCAAAAACTCCTGATACGGATTATCTTCTCCGTCAAGCATACTTTCATTGATAGTTCTGTTTAGATCCAACCAACTCATTGCAGTTTGAAACTGAAAATCGGGAACTATATCCATCAGCTTAATTACGGCATTATGCCGATGCTTTGTTTCCGGCAAGATTTTTTCATTGTTAAGTCTGTATTTGTATGTTAGCAGATCCATACTGTTCAAACTGTGAAGCACGTTTTCTATGTGTTCAGAAAAATATATTTCATCATCAAATTCACATTCCGTTGCAAGTACAAGAAGCGGATTTTCAAATTGCAATAAAACTCTTGAATTATATTCATCAAGTTCAAATCCATCCTCATTTATACTTTCTGTAACATACTCTATAGCTTGTTCATCAACATATGCAACTACCTCATTCTGAAATTCTTCCTCTAATTCACAGATTCTCTGTTTGAGTTCCTTAAAATGTGTACTGCACATCTGCACGCCGTCTCCGGAAATTTTGACCTCGTAACCGAAAACTGCTGATATTTTTTCTGCCGCAAATTCTCTTGCATCTTTTGACACTGTTTCTTTTACTTTTGCAATGGCCTCATACTTGTTATTTCCAACGGAAAGTCTCTCTCGCTCATAATTTTCCGAAAAATATGAGTTCCATTGCTTATATTTAACCATATACAAGTTCATCAGTTTCACCACCTATCCCATTGTTATATCACCTTGCTTGAATTGTTCGAGAAATTCGTCATCACCCATACTGTTTTCCGGTTCATACGGTGTATCAAAATACCCATACTTGGCAAGCTTTGCAACCTTTTCGATGTTTCCACCGTTATCAAGATATTTTGCAGCCTCAACAAGTTCATTTTCAAGCAATTGATGCTCCCATGACATATAATATAACTCTTGCAAGGTTTGCTCACTGTTATTATCAGCTATTTCCTGCATTGCATCTATAAATTTTTCGTAAGGGTTATTTATTTCTGCGGCAGCATCGCTTTCACTGCCTAAATTCCTGTAAAAATCAATCCACTGCATCGTTGTATTAAAGTCATGTTTCGGAACAATGCTGATTAAATCGGTAATCGCATCGTGCCTGTAAACTGACTCCTTGATTACATTTTCAGAATCAAGTTCATACGGCATTGTCAATACATCCGACCATTGCACAAATCTTGCCGCTGCCGCAATTTTATCGCCGCAGTTATTGTCTCGGACCGGCATTTCCTTAATCAGTTTCAGCGGATTTTCAAACTGCATAAGAATTTTAATATCCGCTTCGCTTGCTTTGCCAATATGGTTTTTCAGATAATCACAGAGCATATATAAATCGTTATATACATTTTTGCCCCACTCCGGATTTGCCATTTCGTTATAGTTTTCCTCAATTCTCTGCATAAACCTCGCCTTTATTTCGCTGTAATCAGCATCAAATATTTCTTTTTCGCCGATGTTCCATATTGTCGGATTGACCAAATCATAAATGGGCGGTTTGTTCTCCTGAAAAATCTCACATATTGTTTTTATCGGTGTGTTCATTTTCAGAAAATGTTCAAGGTTTGTGTTTTCATTTATCGGCTTGTCCCTCATAAGATATTCGTATATATTTCTGTAATCGGCAATGTATTCAGAATTTTCAACCACCTTCTCCAAATACCAATCACGGATTTCTTCCATAAATGTATCGTATTCCTCTGTCAGTTTTTTATAAAACAATTCTTCTCTGTTCATCATCGTTACCTCCTAAAACATAACGCCTATCGACTGAATGATCTGATAGGCTATAACTATCAGATATGTCGCCAGAAAGCACATCAGCATAATTATCGAGAACACACGGATTTTTCCGGGTATTTTCTGTGCTTTTGCTTTCAGCTTGCGAAGTTCCATCTGTTTGAAGTCGTGCGAAAGCATCTGAAAATACATCTTTCCGTTATCGCCACGGATTACGGATATAAGTCCTCGCACAACATCGGAAAGCTGCGGAGAATTAACTCTCGCCTCCATTCTCATCAGCGCCACCTCGTATCCGCCCGAACGCATATCCGCGCAGGTAATTCCAAGTTCATCTGCAAATGCCGGAGCAGTATTCTTTTTGAACCCTTCCAGAATTGAAAGCACATCACGGCTTGACGCAAGCTCCTGCTCCACCGTTGAAACAAATCTTAAAAGCTCTGTTTCAATTTCTTCTCTGCGTGATTCCATATGCTTTTCCGCCTTTTGTATTTCCTTAAAGTACACAAGCACCGCAAGCACAACCACAGCCGCCGAAATAAGCGGAAATATGAAAAGGCACGGCAGTATCAAAAGTCCGACTGCCAATGCCTTTATGATTGCGTGTGCCTGATAGCATTCCGGAGTCATACTTATTCCGGCGGCTTTCAGCGTTGCCGCAAGTCTGTTTTTTCTGTACATATCCATAGGTATAAATCTCGACAGCTTAATGCTCAAATCCATTATCACTGCCTCAATTACCGTTGTAAGTCTGCGGTCTTTCCTGCCCATGTTCATGATCGCTTTTGACGCTTTAAGATACGGTATTTTCAGTCTGTCCGCTATAATAAAATAAAGACCGAAGGCAATTCCGGCCATAAGAATTATCACTCTCATTTGTCATCGCCTCCGGTCATTTCTTTGAACATTGTGCATTTTTCTCCGTTATGACAGTGCAGATACGGACACATCGGCTCTTTGGGATCGAGCTTATATGCATCAGCTCCGACCTGACATTTCGGACATAACTTTGTATTTTGCATACCAATCACCTCCTGAACTCTATCGGTCTTGTCAGCTTTACCACAAATGCAGATGATATAAAGATTGCTGATATATCCAATGCCAGCACCATTTTCCCGACTGCCGTATGCATTAAAACATTGTACCAGTCTTTATTTAAGAAATACATAATAGGGATATTGGCTGCCACCAGAATTGCCATTATGATAAATTCCTTGCGAGGCTCTGCGAGCATCAGTTCAAGCTCCGAATTTACCACACGGATATCCGAGAGCTTTGCGACAATAGGACTCAATGTTGTTTTCAGTCCCCTGTCCTGCTGACACAGTAAAAGTGCGTCGCACCATTCGTGGAACACATCATTGTCAATCTTTTCTTTAAGGCTCAATATTGCCTTGTCCGTATCCGAGTCGATCAGTTTCAGCTGAACAAGAAAATCCGTAAAAACATCTTTTATCGGTGCATTCAGATATGATATGTTTTCCTCAACGGCGGTTACAATATCCTCGTTTCGGATATATGCCGTGGTTATAATCGACAGAGCCGTTTCAAGCTCCTCCGAAACGTCTTTTTTGTAGTGGCTTGCCGTGAGCTTTATATACCACACGGGTATGAACATCATTCCGATTGCAAGCGGAGGTATCATATACGCATTATCAAACAGCGCCGCCAAGACCGCACCCGCTATTGCGAATACTCCGCAGATAATAAAAACAACGGGGATTTTATCTTCTCGCCCCGTCATTTTAAGAATATCGGTTATTTCCTCGATTTCACGCCGTATAAAGTTTTTCTTTTTCTTATTGGTTGCCTCGTCTATCTGCTCCTTTATCGACTTCGGTCTGTAAACCACCGCTTTGAACAAGTCCGGTAATCGTATTCCGGCTAACCGCAAAGCTCCGACAACCATTGCGATAAACGCAAAAAGTCTTAATGTCAGCATACTGCCGCCTCCCCTCTGCATATTTTTTCAAGCTCGCTTTTAGGCAGACCGTTTTCAACCAGGCGTTTTTTCAGCCCCTCTGATATTTCACCGATGAACTCATGCTCGCCTTTTATGATAAGTCTGCCGGTTTCGTCATAGTAATTTTCTATGATATTGTATCGGTATATGGTTCTGTAAACTCGTTCTCCGTCCGTTTTGATTTCGCATTCCATTATCTCCATGATTTTTCTTTCGCCGTTTTCAAGCTGTTTGGCATACACGATTATGGGGAATGCCTCTGTTACGAGATCATAAAGCGTCTTATCGGCTGCGTCGAACATTCTTTTACACAGCGTTACCATTCTTAGGTAGGTTGCCTCACACGAGTTTGAGTGAATTGTTGTCAGCACCGGGACGCCCGTTCTGCTTGCCTCCTGTGCAACATATGCCTCCGCATCTCTTATCTCGCCGACAAATATGAGGTTCGGATTAAAGCGCAGAGCAATATCAAGCAGTTTTACCTGCGATATGTTCTGTGCCTCATTCTCCGAAGGTCTTGTCTGCGTATGAACAATACTGTTGACCACCTTGCCGTTTTCCGTCTTTACGAGCGACACCTCACGGCTGCCGCTTTCTATGGTAAACACTCTTTTGTCATCGGGATATGTGGAGAGCATCCACCCTGCTACGGTTGTTTTTCCGCTGCCTGTCGCCCCGGCAACGCACACGCTGACGCCGTAGCGTATGAGCTGTGAAAGAAAATCAAGCATAGGTTCCGTTGCCGTTTTATAATCTATTAAATCCTGTTTGGAAAAGTTCATAGGATTTACAATTCTGATAGAGGCGCTCACTCCTGCGTCATCGTCCACAAGCGGAGATTTCAGCACGGCTATTCTTATGTTTTTCGTAAGACTTCCCAGAACTGCCGGGGCGGCATTGTCAAGCACCATTCCCGATGCGTGGAGCATTCGTCTCACCACATTCACTGCGTGCTGCGGCGATTCAAAATGCTCGTCAAGTTTTTCTTTTCTTCCGCCCGAATAATACACCTCGATATCGTTCCAAGCATTTATATTTATCTCCTCAATCCCCTTGCCGAATATGTATTTTGTAAGGAATGAATACTCAGCCATTTCCGTATACAGTTTATCTGCAAGCCCGTTTTCATCCATACCGTCAACCCTCAGCCTGTTATCGGACAGATACTTTTGTATCTGAAACATTATTTGCGTCTTTACCTCGTCCTTGTCCTTTTCCAAGAGCAGCGACGCATAATTCTGCGATATATATTTCTGAACCGATTCAAGCACACTCGGAAAATCACTGACCTTTGTCGGTTCAAAAAACAAATCGTGTGAAGTATTCTGGTTAATCAAGCTCAAACACCTCCTCGGCTATCTGTTCAATCATTACCCGAAATTCCTTTGACTCTCTCTTTACCGGTGTATCTTTCAAAAGCTCGCCTTCAAGATACTGTCTTTCCACCAAATCGCTGTGCGGAACTGTGAAGGTTACTCCGCCAATAATCTGCTCGATATTTTCCCGTGAGTGAATGCTTTTCACATTGTTTGCGGCTTTAAGCTGTTTATCGCTTTTGAACCTACTGTCTGCGAGCAACGGCAACTGTGATGAAAGATATGATATTGATTTCAAATCACAGTTTATGAGCCGCAGCACACAGTCCGCCTCGATAAGCGACACGGTTGAGAGTATATCGTCAGACAAATGACAGGAACAGTCTATCACAACAAAATCCGCAATATCCCGAAGTGTGTATATAAGGTCCTTTGCCTGCACCTGTGTATATTTCGGGTAGGAAAAAGAGTTCTCGCCCTTCATAAGACCGAATGCCACAATATGCTTGTTTTTCTTAAAGGTTATTGCATTTTGCATAACGAGATTTTCCGTTATCCTTGCTGCCGCCAATATACTGCCGAGAGATTTCTCTGTTTCGATATCTGACGGCGATGCAAGCAGCGGCAGCGGCGGTGCATCGGTATCGCAGAGCAAAAGTGCGACATCAAAGCCTTTATCCGCAATATATCCCGCAATTTTTGCAGCTATTGTTGTCTTGCCGCAGGACGGCGATCCCCACACGGCAAGCACTCTGTTATCACTGTGTTTCATCTCCTGCCGCCTCGCTTTCTTCCGGCTGTGATGCGTTTTCTGCGCTGTCGGATTTTAGGCTGTCATTTAGTTCTTTCTGCGTTTTTAAGAATTTCTCCGCTGTTTTTCTGTCTCCCCGATATACAAGCGACATATGTATTGTCCCTGTCTTTTCAAGGTCGGCAAGCATTTTCGACTGTTCCTCCGACACCAAAAGTGTTACCGTACTCGGAAGCTCGGATTCATCGCTTGCATCCTCGCTCACATCACTGCCCGATTTTGCGGTTGCGGCAATTACCTCAACATACTGCAATTCAAGCGGCACTTCGGTAATTCCAGTCTTTTTGTAATCGGGTGCGATTATTGAAACAATATCGCCCGACTTCAGTTTCCCCGAAAGTCCGTTTGCAAAGGTTTTCAGCGTTACCGATATTGCACGGTTACTGCCGTCAAGCCCTGCAAGGTATGTGTTTTCAACATACGGCGTATCGGCAATTTTACTTTCAAGAACATAATCGCCCTTTGTCATATCCATTGTCGCATACTTCCCGACTGCCGACTTTATGCTGCCGATAATATTTTCCGGCTGATTTGTGCCTGACATCTTAATTTCGGATACCATATCCTTTGTAATTTCATCTCCGCTTTTTATTTCCTGTGTGGCTCTCACCACATCTACCGTCTTATTGCTCGTATTGCTTAAAAGCGGAGAAACAACAAAGCAAATGACAAACGAAACGGCAATACAGGTTATTCCGAGTACGGTTCTGTTTTTGAATACTTCAAGAATTTTCAAGCTAACACCTCCATTAAAATTGTAATAATATATCCTGCCGTAAGTGCCGGAACAAACGGAAAGAGCTTTCCTTTCTTTCCGCTTGCAATTTCACATACGGCTCCTGCCGTGATAAATACAATGCACCCAAATATAACGGTCATTAAAGATTTGGCAAGCCCCAACGAAAAGCCGAGGGCGAAAGCGAGTTTCAAGTCGCCTCCGCCCATACTTTTCCCGTCCTTTTGGGCAAAATAAAAAGACGCCGATATAACACTTCCGAGCATATTCGATGCCCGAAAATCTATCAGTGCCGTAAGTATTATCAGTATGATGTATATGTTCGGAACTTCCCTTTTCCTAAAGTCCGTTACCGATGCAAAAATTAAAATGCACAGTATGAGAAGTAGTTTTAATACATTCAATCGCAGCTCCTCTTTTCCCACAGAAAAAGCCGGGCAGCGTAAAACGCCCGGCAATTCCGTTTTTTATATCAGATCCATTCCGCTTTGTATTTCGTTGTCCATAGCCTGTTCAAGACTGAAATCCACAATATCATTTTTCAGATATTCCTCGACATTTCGGTATGCAATTCCGTTTTCCGCTTCAAAGCTCTCGCCTCTGTAAAGCACAGCTTTGCTCACAATTTGCCCGAACCTGCGCTCTGTCTGTTCACACTTGTCAGCATCCGCAAGATGTCGGTACTGATTTGCGTCGGATTTATCACTATGTTTGATCTCATAAATTCCGCATACATTTTTCTCACGGTCATAGATCACCATATCGAACTCTCCTGCCGCAAAATTCAGCTTAAACACCCTATACCTTTTGGGATTCAATTTTTTTGCGGTTTCCATAAGGACGATATCTTCAAGCATTCTGCCCTTTACTTCATCAAGAATACGGTTTGTGACAAGCTCTTTCATCTGCTCACTCTGAGCGCTGAATAAACTGTCTTTCATCAGCGAATGAACAAGCGCCTGTGCCTGACAGTATCTCATTCCCGGCTGTGTAAACACTATGTTGTCGTAAGGTGCCGCACCCGGAATTGTTGTTTCGACAGAGGTATAATAAATTAAGTCAAGTGCTTTCAAGTATTCTTTGATTTCCTCTATATGCGTTTTTGTTATACCGATTTTCCGATCCTCGCTGTTGCGGATTTCAAGTATATCCATAAGCCTTTGAGTTACTGCTTCAACATCAACATCATCAAGTATATCCGTCCTCTTTTCGGGGTTTGCCTCACCGCGCAGATTTTTTGCCGCAAGCTTCAGATCATTTGACTTAAAATCTCTTGTCAGAACTTCGAGTATAAATCTGTGGTTCATATCCTCGATTATTCTGTTGATAGCGCTTGTCAGCTCCCCTGCTTCATACAATGTGTAAAGATGCCGAAACTGTCCGCCGCCTTCACAGTGTACAAGTGAATGCTGTATGTTCTTGCTGATCGCCGTATCGATGTATCTCCTTGTCGATTCATCACTGCGGAATGCCGATTCCTCTGAGAGCAAATCCTCATCGTCAAAATCAATTTCGCCTGCACGGAGCGTTCCACCGTATCGGATATATTCATCTATATCATCCTTTTTAAGAAGTCTTGAATATTCACGAAACGGTATAAATGTCGTGTGGATACTGTATGCTCTGTCATAAAGCTCCTGATTTTTTGCAAGCCAAAATCCCAGCGAGTCGGTACCCGACAGTATGATTTTCATACCCATAGCCGCATACACATCAGATAAAAGCGAGGATGAGTCTATGAAGTCGCTCATCAGCGTTATTTCATCTATAAACACATTTCTTATCCCACTGTCATAGAGCAATTGCAAATCCTTATTCAGCCCCGCCATTGTATCATCGGTTTCAATTTTTATATATACGGTTTTTGAGAAATCCTCTGCCGTCATATCCTGTATCGTCTGAAACAGCATTGTTGTTTTACCAGTTCTTCTCAAACCGTATATGACGCATATTCTCGGTTCATTCGGCAATTCCAGAAATTTTTTAATACTTTTGAAGCAGTCACGCCGTTCATATCGTCTGACCGATTCCGTCATCCGCATAAGACTTTCGCCTGCCGACACCTTTGTGTGAAATTCCGTTAAAGGCACATTTTTCATCTTCGGCACCTCCTTTTCAAGAGCCTTCAGCTCTTTCTGCAATTTTCTCCGCAGTTCAATCTGCTCTTGCAGTGTTTCAAGCTCCCCGTCTTTAATGTATTTGCTTTTTATCTTACCCAGCTCTGTCCACTGATGATAATACCGCACTCTTCCGTTTATGTTTTTCTTTGATATATACCCGACAGGCAGTTCACCGATTTTGGTTTTAAGTTCATCGATTCTTTTTGCAACGCTATCCATTCTTCCGCCTCCCTTATCTGTATCCTATTATACCACAGTATAACCTATATGTCAATAGGTTATACTGTATTTAAGGTTGTTGGGAGACTTTTTCATTAACAGATTTTTACATACTGTGCGTCATACCCACATCTTCTTCCTGTCCCTCCGGTTCCGCAAGTTTCTGCATAAGTTCAAACTTTCGCAGTTCGGTTTTTATTTCAGCAGTTTCTTTCGGAGACATCCTCTCTCCCTCTGACATAAGATACTCCACAGTTTCAAATTGATTATTGCGAAATGCCCCCATAATCAGAGAATGACCTTCCCCGAATTTGGAATAGCGATTGTTGACACTGCCGCCATTTTCATAGTATTCCTTTAATTTTTCGATATTGCCGCTGCACGCATATTCCCACAGTTCGTTTATGTCAGTTAAACTTTTATCTTTCATCACGCAGCCTCCATTTTAGTTTGAATAATTGAACATTTCCTGAATTTTGGTAGTTAACGTCGGCAAGATATTGTCCTTCATCAAGGCATACAATCCTGCAAGAATAAGTGCTCCCAAAACTACCGCTATAAGAATTTGAATTGCCGTCTCAACAGAACCTTGTCCACTGTTACCCGACAGTCTTGCTTTAAGTTTATTCTTAGTATTTACGAATTTAATAAGACATTTTTGTTTAAACTTCTTCATTAACCGAACACCTCCCTCAATCTAAAAAAGGTTCACAAATCACTGCTGTGTCCAAAGCCCCCTGACCGCTTTTATCGCACAGTTTGTTCTTAAAGTTTTCTTTTGACAAGATAAGTTTCATCATATTACATTTCCTCCAGTTTCTTTGAGTATGCTTCAAGGACTGCCTGTTCCACTTCGTTGCGCAGTTCGGCGGTTATCGGAAAGGTTATGTCCTTAAATTCTCCGTTTTTTGTTTTCCTGCACGGCATCGCAACAAACCGTCCGTGCTTTCCGTCAATAATTTTGATTCCCTTAATCAAAAGAGAGTCATTGACGCAGACGCTTGCGTATGCCTTTAACTTTTCATCGGCTATAATTGCCGATATTCTTGCCTCCAATTTCACGGCATTCACCTCCTCTCATACGCATATATGCTACATTGTAATTCTGAAGGTTTCGACCTGAAATGTTTCTTCGGCATCTTGTGTCGGCTCTATGGTTTCGGGTTCTTTTTTCGGCTTGGGAACCGTCCTGTCGGCTCTTTCCGTCTCTTTTTCGGGTACATTCTCGTCTTCTTTTGTCTGCTGTCTGCACACCTCAAATTTCGGCTTTGTGAAGTCGTCTATCCTTCGGAAGCCCTGCGTGTTGACATAGTAAAACTCGTTTGTTTCATCATCATAAAGCTCTATTACATCGGATATGTATATCCCGCTTTCCTCAAAGTCTTTCGGTTTTTCCTGCGCGTCAAACTTTGCATATATTTCTTCAAGATTATCCGTCCCCATACTTCCGTCATAAACAACTCTGTAATCGTCAATGTTCGGCTCGGCAAAGCCACGGTCTTTCAGTTCGTCATACCCGATGAAACGCATACGGATATCGGTTGCCGCTTTAAGCTGATACAAACGGCATCTTTTAACCGTCAGACTTTCCGAAACTTCAACATTGCCCTGCACAAGTCTGTCATATATGTCATTTCGCCACTCGATATTCAAGCCGTTTTCACCCGACAGAAATTCCTCGATATCTTTTTTTCTGAACATTTCGTCTACATATGCTGTGTCATTCTTTACAAACCCTACTCTGTTTCCGTAATACTCCAAAATGCCCTTATCCGTTATGTTTACTTTATTCACAGTCCGCACCTCCTCGTCTTTCCTTTAGGACGGTTCGTTTTGTGCCGCCTTATCCTTAATCACACCATACTCGGTTACTACGATCTTATCGGTTTTCATAAGCTCAACAGAATATGACGCAAAATTAAAGTGCTTTTCAAAGCCCTCCGGAATAACTCTGCCAAAGGTTTCGGTGTATATCTCCTTTGCGTATTCTATTGCAGAGGACGCTTCGGGATACAAAATAAAATCCTGCAGTCTGTTTGCGTATTCGGTGGCACATTCAAGAGTTTCGCACCCAAATCCTTCAAGCACGGATTTGAATTTAGAAAGCTCTCCCGACTTTTCCATATCACGCATTCTGTGGGCAAGTGAATTTAACAGTCCGAGCTGCGACAAATCTTTAACGCACATAGGGATATTGGCTTCCATACTCTGCACTGCAAGCAAAACACAGTCATCAAAGCTGTCTGCACCGAGTTCTCTTAAAAAGTTGGCTTTACCTTCCTTTGAAACCGGGAGCGTAAGCCACCTTTCCGGCTTTTCGCCGTCTGATTTTTTCGGCGCTATATACAGTTTGAAAATGTATTTACCATCGTCAAAGATTTCGGGGAATTTAACTCCGTCATACACCTTTGAAAATTCATTTTCATTGCAAGTAAAATACCCGTCCTCCGTGAAAATTCCTTTTTCGGTATCCCGAATGTTTTCTCCGATTGCTTTGTAATCAAGGAAACACCATATTTCTTTATTTGCGTTTTCCAGCCATTCAAGCATTCCGTTATCGGCATACATTCTGCCAAGTGTTTCGGCATCGCACACACCGTCAACCAATTCGCAGCAATGCAGGTTGTATGCTATATTTATAAGGTCATCAATATCCGTAAGCGAGAGACCTTTTTTCTGTCTGTACCCCCGAAACTGTTTATGTTCATATACCGAGAATCTGCTCATAACTTTCGCAAGGTAGTTAAGTTTTGCAATATAGTCCGCCCCGGCGCTCAAATCAATTTCTGCGTCTTGCCTGTACAGTCTGCATTTTTTAATTGTGTACGGCTGCTCTTCCCCGGTTATTCTCGCTCTTTCGAAAGCGTCTTTAATCTCATTTTCCGTTGCCGGAAGCTGAATTTCCGCACCTTCGTACTGTGATTTTGTTTCAGCCAAATCATCTCGTGAAATATTAACGGTTATTTTGAAAATATCGTCAAGCTTTTGCGGCTTGACGATATTGTTTTTGAACCTCTTTTCCTCTGTCAGATATGTATTAAACAGCTTGCCGTCTATATACACATCGGCTTCCTTAGGTGTTCTTGTGGTTATTTTAATGTCGTTGTTTGAATCGGCATATCCCTGCAACAGCCGCTGAACATTTTTCGCAATTTCTTCACGGTTAATCACATCTGCATTCCTCCCATCTCCTCTGTTTGTTTTTCCGTTTGCTCATCATCACACGGGACTATGTCATACAGTCCCTTATCTCTTGCCGATATCACTCCGTATTCCGTGAATGACGCACCGAATCTTTCGGCAAGTGCCTTTCCGAGTTGAGTAAGGTTCGTCTGCTTAAAGAAATTCATATCAAAACCCTTCGGCAGATTGTGTGCCAGATAGTCCTTTGCAAAGGCTTCTGCAGTATCCGCATAATATGCAAGTTTGTACCTGCGCAGGTTTTTTACTATATCGGTTATTTCGTCAAGGCTTTTGGGTGATTCACTCTCAATTACAGCTTTGAACTTTACTCTGTCCGACTGCGAATATGACACATATCTCTCGGCTATATCATTAAGCTTATCAAAATCCTGCATATCACCGAATATCTGACCGTCAATTTCTTTAATTGCACTTTCAAAGCCATAGTACACGCAGTCCTCTATGCAGCCCTCGTTATGAATATTCGCTATTCTGTTTGCCTCGTTTTTTGGTATCGGCAGATATATTGTTTCCGCAGACTCAGCATTTTCCATACTGTCATTAACCGGAGCCTCAGCAACATCAAGTGCAAACACAATTGTATTCTCAAACTTTAACTGCTCCTCTGTTGCTCCTGTATATTCCTGCGGAAACTGATAAACCGCAGTTGCCACATAACAGCCCGCAACAAATTCGCCGCATTCAGCCTCTCGATGCTGCTTTCCGACCGCTGCTCTGTCAAGCATTTCAACCGCGCCATCACCCATTTTTACAATTTCTTCATTGAGGTCATTGTCAATTATAAATTGTCCGAGTTGTTTATCTGTTGATATATTTTTGACCACCGGAACTGCCTGCAAGCCATATGTAAGGTTTATCAGTTCTTTCATCGTTATCCCGTCGTCATATTTTCCCTGTGCATTTTGGTTTAGGAATATTCCGTTTAATGCGATTACCTCATTTTCCGGCAGTATTGTTACCCGCTTTGCAAACAGATTCAGTTCCTTTATATTGACTCCGTCAAGTCTTGTGTTTGTAAGCTCCGGCAAATACGGACAGTTTATGATACTTATGTCTGTCATATCGTCATAACTGTCTGTGATCCGTGCTTTTTGCAGTGCGTCTTCTATCTGCATTGCAGTCGCAGGCAAAATCAAATCCGTATAAATATATTCTCCTGCTATGGCATTTACGGTTGTTATTTCCGCAACGACTTTATCTCTCAATGACATTTTCTCACCTCACATACTCAAATTTATGTCATCCTGTGTCTGTTCATTCTGTTCCTCTTTTAATTCTTCCTCGGTCAGTTTTCTGAAATCGTCCTCGCCGGGAATTAACGAAAGCGAACTTCCGCAATCCCATCGGCACACTAATTGTCCCAAGTCGTCCACCCATTCCACCGTTGCTCTGTCTCCGGCGGTTTGCTCTGCATAGGGATCGTCAAAAGGAGTGGTTAACACTACCCTTGTGCCTTTGGGATATCGTTCTCGCAGCCGTTCTACTTCTTCGTGTGTTGGAATTCTCATTCCGCCCATATTGGTTCCTCCTTTCCAATATTAAAGGACGCACCTTTCGATGCGCCCTTTTGTTGTTATTTCGATACCGAATATATCTGTCTTATCAGTTGTATAACCCTGTTCCATCTCAGCATTTGCAGTTCCGGTGTTTCTGTCTGCTTTTTCACCGTTTCTGTTTTCAGCCTGATTTCATCATCCGTCATATACACGATATCTTTGTGCGTATGCCCGGCATTGGCTTTGACAGTCGGAGTCCATTTTGCATATACGGTTTCATCATCCGTCAGCTCAACACTTGTTACCTTGTTTTCCTTTGTCTGCGGATCGGTGTACCAACCGCTGAATGTATATCCTGCTCTTGTTGGAATGTAATCCGTAAGCCTTATCACCGAACCGTACTCTGCCGTAACCGGTCTTATGTAGCTTCCGTCCTCTGTGGCAAATGTAAGTGTTCTTGTACCCGTTATCCGCCATTTTGCAGTCAGTGCCGTGTCTGAGTGATACACTTTATCCGAGCTGACCTTTTCGCCGTCTTCTGTGAACCATCCCACGAACTCGTAATCCGAATCCCTGTAAGGCAACGGTAATTTAATCTGCCCTTTCCGGGTTGTGAATGTGGCGCTTGCCACTGTGTTGACATATCCCTGCCCCATAAATCCGCCGTTTGCGTCAAGTGTGACTGTGTAGTCCTCATCATCGAACATTTCGGTGTATATGCCTGTGTTTTCAGCCTTATCGGAGGCTTTAACATCTGCCGCAAACACACCGCTTGTTCCGATTAACGCTGCCGCCATTGCCGCACTGATAATTCTTTTGTACTTCATATTTGCTCCTCCAATTTATATATTTTCCCTTTCGGGCAACACAAACAATACCACAACATTTTCCGAAAGTCCAGACAAATCCGCAAATTTTTCAAAAGAAAAAGACAACCCGTACAGGTTGCCTTAAAAGCGGTTATATAAACCGGAAATTGGCTATTTCGTTGCAACAATACTTATCCAATGATTTTTTGTATTTGAATACGTTTTTATCTCTGTAAAACCTGCTTCTTTCAAAGCAGCAATGAGTTGAGCAGATGTGTAAATCTTCATACCATCAATCAATTTTGTCCATTTTTCATCTGCGTCATTCGTTCCGTCAGATTCGTTACAAATCAGGAATGTCCCTCCGTTTTTCAGAACTCGATTTACCTCAAAAAAACATTTTTTCAATCCCGGCCAGAAGTAAACTGTCTCAAAAGCAGAAACATAATCAAAAACCGCATCAGGAAAAGGGATAGCAGATACATCACCTTGAACCACGCAACATTTCCCTTGTTTAATGGCGGCGGCGTTCAGTTTTTGAGATTCTGCCACACTGACCTTCGAATAATCCATTCCTGTCACATGTCCATTTCCGCATTTGCCCAACCAGGCTACAATATTTGCACCGCCTCCGCAACCAACATCCAGTACCGCAGCGTCCGGATTCACTGAGATATTTGAGAATCCCCATTGTGATAACTTGGCGTGACCGATGTTCATCATCTTCGTCATCAATTTTCCGCCGAAGCCTTGTGGCTTACGAGTATTTTCAAAGAAGTTCATTGCATTATTCCTCCTCTTTAAATCCCGATTTATCTTGCAAGTATTATACCACAAAAGTGGTGAGAAAGCAATCGTTTCCGACTGCTTTCTCTCATTTGCACAAAGGATTATTTCACCCAAGTTTCAGTGTTGTTTGCTGAGTTTGCAATGTGGGTGTTGCTCGCTTCCTCGATTGCATAAAATGCCCAATGCAAATTATTTTTAAGGTCAGTAAATTTGTTCAGCGATGAAAGATTTTTGTTGATATATCCCTCGTCAGCAATTCTGCCCGTTGCCTTATTTACAACCGTTACCACTTCCGCACGGGTAATAGCGTTATCGCCTTTGAATGTTCCGTCAGCGTAGCCGTTGAGCCAGCCTGCGTGTTTTGCATAGGCAACATCGGAATATGCCCAATAGTTGCTTGCAACATCGGTGTATTTTACGGTGTAGCTGCCTTTTTTAACCTCATTAAACAGAGAATTAAATCTAACCGTCATTGCCACAAATTCCGCACGGCTAACATTATCATCCGGTCTGAATGTGTTATCTGCGTAACCTTTAATAATACCGTACTTTGAAAGATAGCCGATATAGTCGGAATACCACTCATTTTTGTATACATCATTAAAGCTTGACTTACCACTGATTTTTTCGCCTTTCTGTTCGGAAATAAGCCTTGCGAATATTGCCGCAGCTTCGGCACGGCTCATATTGTTATCCGGTCGAAATGTTCCGTCATCATATCCGAAAATATATGCTTTATGTTCTGATGCCGGAAGTATCAGCATACCGTTTTTATCCGTTGTGCCGTTAGCTATGTTCTTTTTCTTATCTTTCAAAACGATAGAAATTTCAGCCCTTGCATTGCCTTTATTGTCGGTTGTCTTAATGGTGTAGTAGTTATCACCTGTGAGATCTGCACCATTCGGAAGTGTCAATGTAATATTTCCGTCTTTATCGGTTGACTTTGAAACAGATATAGTCTTACCGTTCTTATCAGTTACGGTAATATTTGTGATGTTGGAAGTGATGTAGCTGCCACCGCTGCTGCCACCTCGACCGCCACCGCCGCCGGAAGATGAGCCACCGCCTGTTGACTTGACGGGAACAGTAATTTTACCGTTTGTATCGGTAGATTTTGTTGCAGTTGCCTTGTTTTTATCCGTAACGGTTACGGAAACATTTGCAACACCTTTATTCTCCTTATCAAGCACGGTTACGGTTGTCTGATTTGAAGTTGTGAGCGTATGCGTATCGGGAAGCGTAACGGTAATTTTGCCGTCCTTTATTTCGATATACGCATTTTCGATTTTTCCTTTGGTATCCTCAACGGTAATGTTGTATTCCGTTTTTGATTCTTCGGTATCTTCCTTGCCGTCACCATCGGTATCCTTGCCGGGGATAGTTTCGGAAATATCCGTTTTTCCGTCTTTGTCGGTTACACCTTCGCTTGCAGGAGGAAGAATGATAACTCCGTCCTTGTCGGTAATTCCCGTTAAAGATTTTGTTTCTGTTCCTTCAATAACAAATTCGGAAACAACAACCATCATACCTTTAACTGTCGTATTGTCTGCTTTTTTGCTGACCGATATTGTAATTCTGTTCGCATAATCAAACTTTACGCCTTCGGGTAATTCAACAGAAATGTTTTCTGCCGATTTAACTGTGCCGTCCTCGCTCTTGATTTCCGCATTGTGCTTGATGCTCGCCTTTTCGATAGCTCCGTCAGCATTTTTTACGATTACAACATATCCGCTGACCTCACCGTAACCGTTAAAATCGGTAACATCAATGTTTGTCGGCGGTACGGTCGCTTTGCCGTTCTCGCCCGTAACATTACTTTCCGTTCTGTCGGATTTGTCTGTAAAAATAACGGTCATATCCTTAACAGGCTTATCCTCGCTATCGGTAATTGTTGCGGTAATGCGGTTGCTTATGTCGATTAGGCTGCCTTCGGGCAGCATAACATTTATCTGTCCCTCGCCGATAGTTATAAATGCGTTTTCGATAGGCTTGGTTTCATCGGTGATTAAAACATTGTAGCCGTTCACCTTTGCTTTGCCCTCGCTGTCCGTCATATCCTCAGAAAGCGGCGGAACAACCATTTTTCCGTTTTCGTCGGTAGTGTCAGTTAGGCTCTTTTCGGTTTTGTCCGAAACGGTAACGGAAATATCTTTCAGCGGATTTCCGTCCTTATCGGTAACGGTTACTGTAATACGGTTTGAATAGTCAATATTCGTTCCGTCCGGCAATGCTACTGAAACAGTGTCATCATCGTTCAGCTTTACAAAAGCATTGGAAATTGCACCGACTTCATCATTTACAAAAACATATATTCCGTCAATGCGTACTTTGCCCGTATCATCGGTAAAACCATCTTTTGCGGTCGGAAGTGTGATTTTTCCGAACATATCGGTTACACCTTTTTCGATGTAGTCCGCATCGCCTAATGTAATTACGGTAATGCCTTGTTTCGGCTCGCCGTGTTGGTCAGTTATTGTGATGATAACAGGTGCGTCGCTTGTCGGCTTAATGCCGTCCGGCAAGTCAACAACAATGTTATTGCTCTCGCCGATATACACATCGCAGTTCGGAATGACAACATTCATCTTGTCGGTTACCTTTACAACAAAGGTGTTTTTCTTGTCCTCGTCATCTTTGCCGACTGTGCCGCTGTTATCACCAGTAGATGTCTTGTTGTTCGGCACTTTAAGCTGACCGTTTTCATCTGTTTTACCCGTTGCAGCATTGTTATTATCGTCATAAATAAAAATCTGCAACTCTGATTTCGGCTGCTGCGTATCTGTGTTAATTGCAGTTATAATGGTTTGGTCTGCATAATCAAGCAGTCTGCCGCTTGGCAATTTGATAGTTACATTATTATTTATGTCAATGCTAATTTCACTATCAAAAATCGGTTTGCCGTTTGCGTTGGTTACAAGGATAGAGAAATCACCGACTTTTGAATTACCGTCCTCGTCCGTGCGGTCTTTTTCAACTAACTGCGGAATTGCTGCTCTTGATAAAACTTCACCACAAGTTATGCACTCAATATGCTTTTCGCCCGCTCGCTCAATTGTGGCAGGTTCGTCAATTATCCATTCCGACGGTTTATGCCCTGTCATATCTTTGTAGTCCGCCGTATAGGTTTTACCGCAGTTCTCGCAAGTGTATACGGTATAACCCGATGCCGTACAAGTAGGCTCGGTTACATCAGCAATATAGCTGTGATTGATTTTATCGGTGTAATCACTAATATATTTATAATCACAGTTTTTGCATTCATATGTTGTATATCCGAGAGCCGTGCAAGTCGGAGCAGTTACAGTCTTTGTATAATCGTGAGCAGCTTTGTCAACATAGTCAGCCTTGTAGCTATCGCCGCAGTCATCACAAGTATATGTCGTGTACCCCATCTCTGTACACGTCGGCGGTGTTACAACCTTTGTATAATGATGTTTTTTAACATCGGTGTACTCACCGATATATGACTTTCCGCAGTCCGGGCAAGTGAATACTGCATATCCGTGTTCCGTACAAGTCGGCTCTACGGTCTTTTTGTTATAGTTATGCGGAAGCACATCTGTGTAGTCTGCCTTATATGTTTCGCCGCAGTCCACGCAAGTGTATGTCGTAAATCCTACACTCGTACAAGTAGGCTCCGTTACATCCTTTGCATAGTTATGAGCAATCTTGTCCGTATAGTCGGACACATATTCATCACCGCATTCCGCACAGGTATATGTTGTATATCCCATTGCCGTGCAGGTCGGCTCTGTAACCTTTTCGCCATAATTATGCGGCATTTTATCTATATAATCACCCTCATAGGTGTTATCACAGTCTTTACACGAATATACTGTATAGCCCATTGATGTGCAAGTAGGCTTTACGGTTTTTGTTTTATATGAATGTCCTTTCGGCAATTCTAAAATCGCTCCGCACTCAACGCAGGTCTGCGGCTCTGTACAGGTTGCCGATTTACCAGGAGTATGTCCTTTCGCACTTTCTGCCTTGATCATCTTCTCATTACAGTTTAAGCAGTTGTATTCAATTACGCCCTCGCCGTCACAGGTTGCGTCGGTAACATTGTGTCCTTTATCCCAGCTATGACCGAGTGCATCTTTATAGTTATCCGTATATGACATATGGCAGGTTTCGCAGATATGTGTTGTGTATCCTCCGTCTGTACAAGTCGGATTCTTTACTATTTCCTTAAAATTATGCGGAGCATAAGGTGTTGTATTTGTGATATAGCTTTCGCCGCAAATATCACACGAATGCAGAATATATCCGGCATTGATACAAGTAGCGTTCACCACTGTATCGTGATAATGATGACCTGCGGTCGGTGTTGTCTTTTCGTTAAAATCGCCGCACTTTGTGCAGATTTCAAGCACCAAGCCGCCCTGTCTGCAAGTCGCCTCACGGATTGTCTGCGTCTTGTATGTATGCCCAGATGTCTGAACATAGTTTTTCTTTTCAAGACTTCCGCAAGTGTTGCACTGCCATCTCTCGTATCCCAATTCCGTGCAAGTCGGTTTCACGGTTTCGATGTATCTGTAATCATGCTCGTGAACAGGCTTCTGATTATCCGAATTGTTATTCTTGCTGTCATCAGCTAAAAGCCACACATAAGATACACCGTTCTCCGTCATATTTTCCGTGCCGTACTTATAATCAATCTCATAGTACACAGGATAGTATCCGGCTTTTGTGTAGTGCGGCGCCGATGTCATATTACACGAGCCTGCCGCTGTGCCGTAACGAATTTTCGTATGCACCTCTTTATCCGATAAATCCGAAACAGATATGGAATGTGAATCACCGTCTGCCATACCGTAATATGATGAAATTACAGCCTTTGCAGAAATATATTCCGTTGTCTTGTATCCGCAGTCTTCACATTCCTCCTGCAAGTAAAAACGGTTGTTGCCAACCTGTGCATCAATTGTACTTTCAAGATTATGTGAC
>ERZ824480.644-NODE-644-length-40651-cov-7.491896_pt1 | contig 40651 bp, 43 predicted proteins | sample MGYA00519861_ERZ824480 | MGnify/ENA primary metagenome ERZ824480 (study PRJEB31778, sample SAMEA3449152) | human gut metagenome | biome: human gut; feature: human-associated habitat; material: faeces | place: United Kingdom | collected 2010/2012 ... | reverse complement strand
ACCGCTTCCTGCTATTTGTAGGAAGCGGTTTTCTTCATTTCTTCTATCACCGCGGCGATATCCCCGTCGATCAAAATCGACCGTTCTTCGATCTCGCGCAGTGTGCTTGCCTGCCCCATGTTGATGCAGGCGCAGGTGGCCTTCGGGTTGCCCGCCGTCATGCGGAGGAACGGATATTTGATGATGACCGGCGTGTTGTAGCCGACGCTGAGCTCTAAAAAGAGGATCTTTTGTCCGTCCCGCGTGCGGAGGAAATTTTCGTACCGCTCCGCCGCGGCGTGCCAGCCCTCGTCCTCGGCAAATTTGTTGTCGCAGCGCAGGTTCATCGTCATCGGTCTGCCGCAGTGCGGGCAGCCCGGAAGGAGCTCCGACGGTACCGTCATCGTTGGCGTCCCATCTGTCGGCGGCGTCAGCACACCGTCCGCTACGGCGAAGCCCTGCGCTTCGACCATCGCGCGGACGGTTTTCTCGTTGTCAAACGTCTCCTGACAGCACGGCTCACTGCACTGAAACAGGCCGTAGTCGCCCTGCGTGTAGAAAAGACGCTTTTTGTCAAAGCCCGCCTTCTGGAAGCAGTGGTCGACGTTCGTCGTGATGACAAAATAGTCCTTGTCCCGCACCAGCTCGAGCAGAACCTCGTGCACGCTTTTCGGCGCGTTTTGATAGCGGTTGATGAAGATATACCGGCTCCAATAGGCCCAGAACTCCTCCTGCGACGGAAACGAATAGAACCCACCGCTGTACATGTCGTGGAAACCGTATTTTTCCGCAAAATCCGAAAAATACCGCTCGAACCGCTCACCATTGTACGTGAAACCCGCCGCGGTGGACAGCCCTGCGCCCGCGCCGATGACAACAGCATCCGCCTCGTCAAGCGCGCGCCGCAGGCGCGCAATTTGCACCGAGAAGCCGCTCGTAGATCGTTTTGTCGAGATCCTTGAAAACATTGAAAACCACCTTTATTTTACTGCCCGTCTCCACCTTATAGCGCCGCACGGTCTCCACGGCGATCTCCGCCGCGCGCTCGTTTGGAAAATGGAACACACCGGTCGAAATGCAGCAGAACGCGATGCTTCGCACACTGTTTTTCTCCGCAAGTTCCAGACAGGATCGGTAACATGACGCAAGCAGCCGCTCGTCCTCTCTTGTCACGCGGCCCGAGACGATCGGGCCGACCGTGTGGAGGACGTAATCGCACGGCAGGTTGTAGGCCTTCGTGATCTTCGCCTGCCCTGTCGGCTCCTCGTGCCCCTGCTCTGCCATCAGCGCGGCGCAGTCCTGACGCAGCTGCACGCCGGCAAAGGTGTGGATGCAGTTATCGATGCAGGCGTGGCACGGGATGTAGCAGCCCGTCATACCGCTGTTCGCGGCGTTGACGATGGCCCCGCACTTGAGGCGCGTGATGTCCCCCTGCCAGAGGTAAAGGTCACCACTGACCGGCCGCAGATCGTCGAAGTCGGTAATGCCCTCGTCTGCCAGCTCTTGCTGCAAGTACTCGTCCTGCACGCGCAGAAACGCTTCGTCTGCCACTTTCGGCATACGGACATTCATCAGCGAGCGCAGCAGCTTGCGCTGCTCCCCCGCGTCCCGCGGCACGTTCAGGCTTTGGTATTCCGTTTTTTCGTTCAATAGCGACCGGATCAGGTACAGCCGCCGCTCCGCCTGCGTCATGTTTTGCTCCTTTCTCAGGGCGTTTTACTTATTGGGGAAGAAAAAGCCCACCGTCATGTCAAGATAGTTCATTCCGCTGTAATCAGGATACTGTTCCTGCACCTTGGCCTTCATCTCGTCGGCGCTTTCGCTCTCCAGCGCGATCTCCTTGAGGTTCGTCAGGTAGTCCACCTTGGTCTGCGCATCCTTCAGGTCTTCGGGCGTGTAATGCGCGGTCAGGACAAGGTCAAAGCCCTTGCGGATGTAGTAGTTGAGCTGGGAAATGATGCCGTCTGCATGCGGGCAGCCCGCCACGATGGAGTGGCAATCGTGGCCCATCATGTGCGTGTAAACACAGTTGATCTCCGGAATTTCAAGGTCGAACGCCTCGGCGTTGGGCTTCACAACAAAGCGGATACCCGCAAGCTCAATCTCGCCCTCGTCCAGCACGTGATCCACCCCGCAAATGCTGGAATCGAAGCTGTCGCCGAATGCGTTCTTGAAATTCGCGACCAGCCCTGCGCCGCCGCCCGTCGTGTTATAGGCGACGGAGGATTCGGTGCCGTAGGCGGGGACCTCCGGCAGAAAGGACGCGCCCGCCGCGTGATAGGCAACGAATTTGGCCTCGACCGTGACACCCTCGCTCTTAAGGAAATCCGTCAGCTCGCGAATATTGTCAAAAAAGCACGGCAGCTCGATCACGACGCCGCGGCCTTTCTTTGCCAGCACAAAGACCTCGTTGTCGATGAGGTCGCGGGTCTGATAGGCGTAAAGGGTGACGCCGTTTTTAGTATAGACGTCCACGCGGCCCTTGTCCAGCGCTACGGTACGGTCAGCAGTCTTGTTCATGATAAATATCTCCAAAATGTTTTGTACTCGAAAGGTTGTATTTTTCTTTCGTTGGCCTTATCATAGCGCCATAGAGAACTTTCGTAAAGTAAGCACAATATTGTGGCGTAGTTACCAAAAGGATACTATTGTATATTTTCAACACTTTTTTCACAGCTGATGGAGTGATACCATGATCGACAAAATGCTCATTCGTGGGGCAAAGGTCCACAATCTTAAAAATATCGATGTCGACATTCCGCTCGGTAAGATCGTCGGCATCGCGGGCGTGTCCGGCTCAGGAAAATCCTCACTGGCGCTCGGCGTGCTGTATGCCGAGGGCTCGCGTCGCTACCTCGAAGCGCTGTCCACCTACACGCGCCGCCGCATGACGCAGGCATCCAAAGCGAGCGTGGATGAGGTCTTATATGTTCCCGCCGCGCTGGCGCTGCACCAGCGCCCCGGCGTGCCCGGCATCCGCAGCACATTCGGCACGGGCACAGAGCTTTTGAACAGCCTGCGTCTGATGTTCTCGCGTTTAGCCAGCCACCGCTGCCCGAACGGGCACTACGTCCCACCTTCCCTGCTCGTTGCGGCGGGCAAGGAGCTCGTCTGTCCCGAGTGCGGCGCGCATTTCTACGCGCCGTCCGCCGAGGAGCTGGCGTTCAACTCACAGGGTGCCTGCCCAAAGTGCAGCGGCACGGGCATCGTCCGCACCGTCGACTTAGACACACTCGTGCCCGACGATTCCCTGACCATCGACGGCGGCGCGGTCGCGCCGTGGAACAGCCTGATGTGGTCACTGATGACCGACATCTGCCGCCAGATGGGCGTGCGCACGGATGTACCGTTCCGCGACCTGACCAAAAGCGAAAAGGACATCGTCTTCCACGGCCCCGCGGAGAAGAAGCACATCTTCTACCACAACAAGAATTCCAACCAGGCGGGCGAGCTGGACTTCACCTACTTCAACGCCGTCTATACCGTCGAAAACGCACTCGCCAAGGTTAAGGACGAAAAGGGCATGAAGCGCGTCGAAAAATTCCTCAAGGAAGAGACCTGCCCCGACTGTCACGGCACGCGTCTCTCTTCTGTCGCCCGCGCGCCGAAGCTGCGCGGCATTTCGCTCGACGAGGCCTGCACAATGACGCTCTCGGACCTTGTCGACTGGGTGCGCGGCGTACCGGAAAGTCTTCCTGAGGAGATGCGTCCGATGGCGGAGAGCATCTGCGAGGCGTTTGAGAGCACGGCAAAGCGGCTCATCGACTTGGGCCTCGGCTACCTGACGCTCGACCGCTCGGCCTCCACTCTCTCCACCGGCGAGCGGCAGCGCATGCAGCTCGCCCGCGCCGTGCGCAACCGCACGACCGGTGTTCTCTATGTGCTCGACGAGCCGTCGATCGGTCTGCACCCGTCGAATATCGTGGGCCTGACCGGCGTAATGCACGATCTCGTCGCCGACGGCAACTCCGTCATCTTGGTCGACCACGACACGCAGATTTTGAAGGAGGCCGACTGGATCGTCGAAATGGGCCCCGAAGCGGGCACTAAGGGCGGCCATGTCATCGCCGAGGGGAACATCCCAATGATCGAAGAAAACCCGAATTCGCAGATTGGGCCGTTCCTCTCCGGCAAGGCTGAAACAAAGCTGCGCGAGCGCGCCAAAAAGGACGAACTGTTCGCAAACGGCACGGTTCATCTGTCTACTTCTCAGATCCACACTGTCAAGCCGCTTGAGGTCGACATCCCCAAGGGCCGCCTCACGGTCGTCACCGGCGTGTCCGGTTCGGGCAAGACGACGATGGTGCTCGAGAGCCTTGTCCCCGCGCTGGAGGCAAACATCAATGGCAACGCTCTTCCCGCGCACATTCGCTCGGTCGAAGCCGACGGCATCGCGCACGTCAAGCTCATCGACGCGACGCCCATTGGCATCAACGTCCGCTCCACGGTCGCGACCTACGCGGGCGTCCACGACGAGCTGCGCAAGCTCTACGCCAAGTCGCCCGACGCGAAGGAACACGGTTATAAAGCGAGCGATTTTTCCTACAACACCGGCTCTCTCCGCTGCCCCGGCTGCGACGGTACGGGCGTTGTAAGTCTCGACGTGCAGTTTCTGCCCGACGTCAACATTCCCTGCCCCGACTGCCGCGGCTCGCGCTACGCAAGAGCCGCCTATGGCGTGAAGCTCACGAACAAGGCGGGCGAAAACGCCTCGCTTCCTGAACTCATGGACATGGACGTCAACTCCGCCATTGAATTCTGCGCGGACCGGAAGACCGTCAGCCAGAAGCTCGGCATTTTGAAGCAGCTCGGCCTCGGCTACCTGACGCTCGGCGAGGAAACGCCGAGTCTGTCCGGCGGCGAGGCACAGCGATTAAAGCTCGCCAGCGAGATCGGCCGCACGCAGACCGACTCTGTCTTCGTCTTCGATGAACCGTCGATCGGCCTGCATCCGCTGGATGTTCGCGTGCTGCTCGGCGTCTTCCAGGCGCTTTTGGACAACGGCGCAACGGTCGTGGTCATCGAGCACGACCTCGACGTCATCCGCAACGCAGACTTTCTCATCGACATGGGCCCCGGCGGCGGTGAGGCCGGCGGCAGGATCGTCGCCTCCGGCACGCCGGAGGAAATTCAATTGAACCACGACAGCATCACCGGTCAATATCTGTAACACGAAGGAGGTCATACCATGGAATTACCCGCCTGCCCCGTCGAGACGACGCTCATGCTCATCGGCGACAAATGGAAGGTGCTCATCCTGCGCGACCTGATGGATGGCACCAAGCGCTTCGGTGAACTTAAAAAGTCCATCGGCCATGTGACGCAGAAGGTGCTGACCGCGCAGCTGCGCGACATGGAGGCCAAGGGCCTGCTCACCCGCAAGGTCTACGCCGAAGTCCCTCCGCGCGTCGAATACACACTGACCGAGACCGGCTACAGCCTAAAGCCCATCCTCGATTCCATGGTCGTTTGGGGCACAAATTACAAGGAAAAAGCCGCGGCAATGGAGGATGACGATGCGCCCGATGAAGCCTGATCCCGGCATCCACGTTCAGACTGTCCGCATCCCGACGGAAAACGGCGGCGTATCCGCGCTCCTGCTCTCGCCGCTCGCCGCGCCGAAAAACGCCGCAGGCATTTTGTGGCTGCACGGCGGCGCATACATCGCAGGGATGAAAGAAATGGTACACGCCTCCCGCGCGGTCGACCTCGCCAAGAAATTTGGCGTGGCCGTGCTGTCGCCGGGATACCGGCTGGCGCTAAAAGCCCCCTACCCTGCCGCGATCGACGACTGCTATGCCGCGCTCCTTTACCTGAAAGCGCACGCTGCGGCGTTCGGCGTCCGCAGCGATCAGCTCATGGTCGGCGGTGAGAGCGCAGGCGTCCCGGCAGAGCTGGACGTCTATCATTCTGACATGCACGCCTTCGACATGATGCGCCCCGACGACGTGCTCAGCATTCAGGCGGCTGAGGCGTTCAACACGCGCTTCGCCGACGCGCAGGCCCGCTTTTTTGCTCCGCAGCATGAGATTCAGGAGGAACGCCATGATTCGTGAAATATGCAAAGCTGAAGTTTTCCTCGCCCAAAAGGCCGAAGCCGCCACGGCGGACGATCTCAACACCGCGCAGGACCTTCTCGACACGCTAATCGCCCACAAGGACGGCTGCGTCGGTATGGCGGCGAACATGATCGGCGTCAACAAGCGCATCATCGCTTTTGAAAATGACGGCGAATACATGCTCATGTTCAACCCCGTCATCGTCAAAAAGTCCGGCCCCTACGACACCGAGGAGGGCTGCCTGTCCCTCACCGGCACGCGCAAGGCAAAGCGCTTCCAGACCGTCAAAGTCCAGTGGCAGAACAAAAAATTCCAAACACGCCTCAAGACCTTCACCGGCTGGACGGCGGAGATCATCCAGCACGAGATCGACCACTGCGAGGGGATTGTCATTTAGACATCAGGAGGTGCATCATGCTCAAGCAGCTCAAATACTTTCAATCCGTCGTGCGTCTCGGGAGCTTTTCCGCCGTGGCGGAGGAAAATTTCATCTCGCAGTCAGCCATCTCCCAGCAGGTGCAGTCCTTGGAGCACGAGCTGGGCTTTGCGCTGCTCGTGCGCAGAAACCGCTCGTTTTCTCTTACGCCTGCGGGCGAATACTTTTACCGTAAGAGCCTGCTGCTCACAGCGGACTGCGACCGCATGTGCGCCGAGGCGGCGAAGATCGCCAAGGGCGAGGCGGCGAGCTTGAAGATCGGCTACCTGCGCACCTACGCCGGCGGCGAATTTCACCGCGCGCTCGCGGCCTTTTCGGCGAGGTATCCCGACGTCAGCGTCTCCATCGCGTACGGCAGCCATGGGGAGCTGTGTGATATGCTGAGCGAGGATCGGGTCGAGATCACGCTCAACGATCAGCGCCGCTTGTTTCCGACGCCTACGAAAATCTGATCCTTGCAGCCCGGCCCGCCCTGATTGAAGTCTCCGCCCACAGCCCAATCGCGCAAATGGAGGCGGTCGCACCGGCAGAGCTTAAGAATTTTCCCTGCATTCTGATCGCCCCGCCGCCGGAGCGGGAGGCGGAGCAGGAATTCAGCCGCATTGTACTCGGCTTTCCAAGTGAATTCCTGTATGCCGAGAATCTGGAGGTGGCGCGCCTTCTGGCCGCGGGCAGCAGGGGATTTCTTCCGCTGGAGGGCGGCGAAAGGCAGGCAGCCGAACCGCTCACCCGTGTGCCGCTCGTGCGAAACGGTGCGCCGCTTCTTCGCACATACTGCGCGTTCTGGAAAAAGGAGAACGCGAACCCCTACGTGCCGGAATTCGCGCGGCTGCTCAAAGGACAATTTGATACCTGAACGAAAGCAGAAAGGCGGAGCCGATGGCTCCGCCTTTTTTCATATCAGTTTTTCTTATAGGAAAGCCGCAAAACCGGAATTGATACCCGCGGCGCGGCGGTTTACAATGGTGGTATCAACAAAAACCATGCGCCGCTCTTGGCGCAAAGCGATAAGAAAGGAGCGAAACAATGGCAGCATTGATCGCATTTTACTCCCGCGCGGGAGAGAACTACTTCGGCGGCGCGTACCGCCGCATTTCCGTCGGCAACACCGAAAAGGTTGCTGAGATGCTCGCGGATCTGACCGGCGGCGAGCTGTACAAAATTGAGCAGGCCGAGCCCTATTCAGATGACTACAAGACCTGTGTGGCGCAGGCGCGTGAGGACTGGCAGAAAAACGCCCGTCCCGCGGTGTTGGATCTGCCCGATGACCTCGACGCCTATGATGAAATTTACCTCGGCTACCCCAACTATTGCAGTACGATGCCGATGGCGGTCTACACCTTCCTCGAGCACTACGACTTCACGGGCAAGGCCATCCACCCGTTCTGCACGCACGAGGGCAGCGGCCTTTCCGATACCGAAAACGACATCCGCAAGGCTGCCCATGGCGCGGCGGTCACGAAGGGCCTCGCCATCCACGGCAGCCACGTGGACGAGGCGAAGCGCGCGCTTGCCCAGTGGGTTGAGGAGTTCGCAAAATGAAAAAGCTCCTGATCGTTTACTACTCCTGATCGTGCGGCAACACCGAGCGCACCGCAAAAGCGTTGCAGAGCGTTGCCGGCGGCGATCTTGTGAGGCTCGACACCGCCGTGCCGTATACCGGCAGCTACAACGATGTGGTCGATCAGGGCCAGCGCGAGGTGAACGCGGGCTTTGAGCCGGAGCTCAAGCCACTCTCTGTCAACGTCGCCGACTACGACGTCATCGCCGTCGGCACGCCGACGTGGTGGTACACGATGGCTCCCGCCGTGAAGGCATTCCTGCATGGACAGAATTTTGCAGGCAAGACCGTTGTGCCGTTTATGACAAACGGCGGCTGGCCGGGCCGCGTCATCAAGGATATGAAGGCCGCCTGCCCCGGCGCGGATTTTGCCTGTGATATGCAGGTGAAGTTCGACTCGAACGGCGGCGACCATCTGGAAACGCCGGAAAGCAAGATCAACGCCTGGGCGCAGAGTGTCAAGGCGCTGCTGTAAGGAGAAAAACGATGAAAGATGTCATGTTATGGGCCGGTGCCGGACAGATCGGCATAGCCATCGCCCGCCGCATGGGCGCGGGTATGAAAATCGTTGTAGGCGACAAGTAATTAGAGAATGCGCAGGCTATCGCCAAAACGATGAACGAGGCAGGCTTCGATGTCACACCCGTCGAGATGGACCTCTCGAGCCGCTCGTCCATCAAGGCCCTCATTGCCGGGGGCAGAGGTACGGCGAGATCAAGATGCTCGTCAACGCTGCGGGCGTGTCGCCCAGTCAGGCGCCCATTGAGGCGATCCTGAAGGTCTACCTCTACGGTACGGCGGTACTTTTAGAAAAGGTCGGCAGGGCCATCGCACCGGGCGGCGTGGGCGTGACGATCTCGAGCCAGTCCTGCTGGCGCATGCCTGCGCTGACGGCGGAGCAGGGCGAAAAGCTCGCCACCACGCCGACGGAGGAGCTGCTGTCCCTCGACTTTTGCAGCCCGAGACCATCCGTGACACGCTCCATGCCTATCAGATGGCGAAGCGCTGCAACGAGAAGCGCATCACGGCGCAGGCAGTCGAATGGGGCGAGCGCGGCGCGCGCCTGAACGACATCGCCCCGGCATCATCGTCACGTCGCTGGCACTCGACGAGTTCAACGGCCCGCGCAGCGGCTTCTACAAGAACATGTTCGCTAAGTGCCCCGCGGGACGCCCCGGCACGGCGGACGAAGTCGCAAACGTCGCCGAGCTTTTGATGAGCGACAAGGGCGCGTTCATCACGGGCTCGACCTTCCTCATCGACGGCGGCGCGACCGCGAGCTACTTCTACGGCCCGCTGCGCCTCGAAAAAGCATGATTTTTCCCCCCCTCTCTCTCAAAAAAGCGGCAGAGTCGCCGGAGCATTCCGGTGGCTCTGCCGCTTTTTTTACTCAAATCTGCTTCTCGCATTCTGTCTTGATCGTCTTCACACCGAAGAGGAAGTAGACGAGGTGGCAAAGCCACACAATAGCGAGAATAGTGCAGGGAATGTAGAGCGCTTTTCGCAGCATCAGGAAAAAGCCGACGGCCATCAGCAGCGTCACGGACATCAGGATGCCGGCCTTGGTCTGCGCGGTCATGCCCTTTTTCTTCACGAATGAGTCGAGGTGTTTTTGATAGAGCTCTGTGCCGAGAAACCATGTGTGCAGCTTTTCCGACGAGTTTGCAAAGCAGAACACCGTCGCAAGGAAGAACGGCACCGTGGGCAGCACCGGCAGCACGATGCCGACGCAGCCGAGCGCAAGGCACACGCAGCCGAGGATCAGGAAGAAAAGGCGTTTCAGCTTCATCGGTTTTCTCTCTTCAGTCTCTTTTTTTCGCGCTTTGTCTCCACCACGTGGCGGATTGCAGCGACGGGGTGATAGAAGATCATCCGCGGGCCGGAAAAGCGCATCACGGCGCGGATCTTTTCACGCATGTCAGGTTTGTAGCAGTGCACGCGACAGTTGACGCAGAAGGTCTTCGTCTCCATGAACGGGCAGTGCTCGGAGCGGGCGCGGGCGTAGTCGTTCAGCGCCGCACACTCGGGACAGAGCACGCCCTTTGTGTGGTGATTGCGGTGGCAGTAGAGGGCGATCATCTGCGAGATCATCTTCTTTTCGCGCTCGCGCTTGGTTTCGATATCCTTCATCAGCTCATTCTCCCGTGCTCGACGGAGTAGACCGTGTCGGCGATGCGCATGGTCGACGCGCGGTGCGACACGAGCACGACGCTCTTGCCCGCGCACTGCTCATACAGCGATTTCAGGATGACCGCCTCGTTCAGGCTGTCGAGATTGCTCGTCGGCTCGTCAAGGAGCATCAGCGGCGCGTCGTGCAGAAACGCGCGGGCGAGTCCGAGGCGCTGGCGCTCGCCGCCCGAAAGCGTGTCGCCCAGCTCGCCGACCGGCGTGTCGTAGCCCTGCGGCAGCGTCATGATGAATTCGTGCACGGCGGCCTTTTTGCAGGCCGCGACGATCTCGTCGTCCGTCGCATCGAGCTTTGCGATGCGGAGGTTATTTTTGATGCTGTCGTGGAAGAGATGCGTCTCCTGCGTGACGAAGCTCTCCATCTCGCGCAGATTCCCCGTGTTGATTCTGGAAACGTCCGTGCCTGACAGGCGGACGCGGCCCTTCTGCACATCCCAGAAGCGCATCAGGAGCTTTAAAAGCGTCGATTTTCCGCTGCCACTGCGGCCCACAATGCCGACGACGCTCCCCTCCGGGAAGCGGACGGAAACGTCGGAGAGAATGTCCTCCCCGCCGTAGGAAAACGTGACGTGCTCGGCCTCCGCGCCGGTGAACTCAACTTCCGGCTGGCCGGTGACCTCGTCGACGACGGGCGCTTCGTCCAGAATATCGAGCACGCGGTTGCCCGCGGCGAAGGTGTTTTGCAACGTCGCACCGAGATTTGCCAGCGCGACCGTGGGACCGAACGACGAGAACAGCGCAAGGACCGCAATGAGCGCCCCGTCGAACGTCAGCTCTCCGCGCTGCACCAGCGCCGCGGAAGAAACCAGCATCGCAAGGTCGAAGATCAGAATGGCCGTGTTCGTGATGCCCATGTTTTGTCCCGTGAGACGCTTGAGCTTGGCTTCCTCTTTGGATAGCGCATCGGTGCGCGCATCCATCTCGGCGCGGCGCTCTGCGCCCCGATCGTACTGAATGGTCTCGTTCAGGCCGCGCAGGCTGTCGAGCACGAAGGCCGACAGCGCGCCCGACTCCGTGCGGAATCGCATCCCCGTATCGCCCGAGCGGCGGGACGTGATGAGCGGGATGACCACGCCGACGCAGATGTAAGCCGCGAGTGCCAAAAGGCTGAGCAACGCGTGATAATGCCCGATGAACAGACACATGATGAGCGTGAACAGCGCCGCGATGGCCGCGGGCGAGATCGTGTGCGCGTAGAAGACCTCGAGCAGCTCAATGTCCGACGTGATGACGGAGATGAGGTCGCCGCGGTCGCGGCCCTCGAGCTTCGCGGGGCAGAGACGGCGCAGTGCGCGGAAGGCCTTGTCGCGGATCAGCGCAAGCAGCTTGAAGGCGATGAAGTGGTTGCAGGACTGCTCGGCGTAGCGGAAGATGCCGCGCACGAGCGCGAAGAGCAGCACACAGACGAACGTCGTCTTGAGCGCGACGGGCGTTGCGAAGCCGAGCAGGTCAAGCACGGCAAAGCCGCCGAAAATCGTGATGAACGCGGCACAGAAGCGGCCGACAAGGCCCATCAAAATGGCGAGCACCATGTAGCCGCTCAGGGGCTTCACGAGTCTGATGAGCCGCGCCATGACGGTAAAACCGCTTCTCTTTTTCATTTTGCCGCCTCCTCTCCGTAGTGCTCCAACACCTGCTGGGCTGACCACAGCGCGGCGTAAGCGCCGCCCTGCTTCAGCAGCGCCTCGTGCGTGCCGTGCTGAACGATATTGCCGCGCTCCAGCACGTAAATTTCATCCGACGCTGTGACGTTCGCCAAACGGTGCGAGATCAGCAGCACCGTCTTCCGGCCCGCCAATGCGTGAATTTGCGCCATGATGTCGCTCTCGCTCTCAACGTCGATGTTCGACGTAGCCTCGTCGAAGATGTACACCGGACTGTCGTGCAGCAGCGCGCGGGCGAGCGCAAGGCGCTGGCGCTGACCGCCCGAAAGGTTCTCGCCGCGCTCGGAAAGTAAGGTGTCGAGCCCCGCTTCCCCTCTGAGAAAGTCCGCGAGATTGACCTGCGTGAGCGCGCTCCAGAGCTCGTCATCGCTCGCACCAGGCTTGCCCATCAGCAAATTGTCGCGTACCGTACCCTTGAAGAGGTAACTCTGGTGGCTGACGTAGGTGATGCGCCGCATCAGGCTCGCCTCCTCAATGTCGCGCAGCTCTGCGCCGCCGACGGTCATCGAGCCGGTGTAGCCCTTGTTCCGGCCCATCAAAAGTGCGGAGATCGTCGACTTGCCGCAGCCCGACTCGCCGACGAGCGAGGCGAATTTGCCCTGCGGGATCGTCAGATCGACGCCGTGCAGAATTTCGCGCTCCGGTTCGTAGGAAAAGTGCAGATCACGGCAGACGATGTCGCCCGCAGGGCAGTCGACGCCGCCGTGCGCAGGCTCGGGCAGGTCCAAAAGGCGGAAAATTTTGTCACTCGCGGCCATGCCGTTCATGGCAATATGGAAAAACGAGCCGAGCTGGCGCATGGGGATGAAAAAGTCCGCTGCCAGCAGGATGATGAGCAGCGCGCCCGCAAGGTCGATCTTCCCCGCGCGCAGCTGCGTTGCGGCCATGATGACGCCGAGCGCTGCGCCGCCGTAGGCGATGAGGTCCATGATCGTGATGGAGTTGAGCTGCATCGTAAGGACCTTCATCGTGATCTTGCGGAACTTTTCGGCCTCGACGTTCATCTCATCATTTTTGAAGGCGTCGGCCTGATAGATTTTCAAGGTCGTCAAGCCCTGCAAATTTTCAAGAAACGTGTCGCCGAGCGCCGTGTACTGCCCCCAGTATTTCGAGAGCAGCTTCTTCGCCCATGTCTGTACCGCCGCGATGGCGACGGGGATGAGCGGCACGCAGACGAGCAGCACGACCGCCGCCGGCACGCTCACGAAGCACAGCACGACAAAAAGCGTCAGCGGCGCGAGCATCGCGTAGAAAAACTGCGGCAGATACGCGCCGAAGTACGTTTCGAGCTGGTCGACGCCCTCGACCGCGACCTGCACGACCTCCGACGTTTTGACCTGCTCGGAATACGACGCGCCGAGGCACAGGAGCTTGTCATAGATCGCGCCGCGCAGCGTCTTCTTGACCGCCTTGGACGATAGATACCCCATGCGCGACGCGCCGACGGTACAGCCGTATCGCACGGCGACAGCTGCAAGCGCGATCACGGCGGTCGTGACGATCTTACTCTGCGTCATGCTGCCCGCGTACAGCGCGGCGAGCAGCGCCGTCACAGCGCTCATCATCGCGATGTTCGCGCACAGCGAGCACCATTGCAGCGCGACGTTGCCCGCGATATATTTTTTGCTCTCCGGCACCGCGTCGATGAGCCGTTTGTTGATCATCATAAGAAAAAGCCCTGCCTTTCGGTGGTCGTTCAGTTAGAGAATGTGAACCGCCAGTCGAAAACGGCCGACGGACACATGGTTCAAGATACCATATCCGCCCCCATTCCGCAAGCAGAAAATGCAGGAAACACAAGTATACGAGAGGCAATACGCCTCTTTCGCCCATTTCGGTTAAAAAAGAAAAGCCGCGGCGTTTTTTCTCTCATGTTCAAGTCCCTTTACTCCGCCGGTTTTCCTACACAAAGCGCTTGTCTGCGCGCGCCACGGCTGGTACAATAGAGGCAATACAATATTCGGGCAGTGCTCGAGCAAAGACACAGGAGGTCGCCATGGTACTCTATTTCACCGGCACCGGCAACAGCCGCCACATCGCCGAGCGCATCGCACACGCGCTGAACGATACGCTCATCAGCCTGAATGACCGCATCAAATCAGGCGACATAACACCGCTCGCCGTCAATGGACGGCTCGTCCTCGTCATGCCGACCTACGCCTGGCGCATCCCGCGCATCGTGCGCGACCATCTGCTGCGAACAGAGCTGCGCGGCGCGAGGGAAACGTGGTTCGTCATGGACTGCGGCAGCGAGATCGGCAACGCCGCGAAGTACAACCGCGCGCTCTGCCGCGAAAAGGGCCTCGTCTACATGGGCACGGCGCAGATCGTCATGCCGGAGAATTTCATCGCCATGTTCAACGCACCAACCGTCGAGGAGGCGCGCCGGATCGTCGCCAAAGCCGAGCCGTTCATCGACCGCGCGATCGCCGCGATCCGCGCAGGACACATGTTCTCGCCGCCGCGCAAAAAACTCTACGACCGCATCGCGAGCAGCGCGGTGAATCCGGTTTTCTATCCGCTGTTTGTGAAGGCAAATTCCTTTACTGCAAGTGATGTCTGCATCGGCTGCGGCAAATGCGAAAAGCTCTGCCCGCTGAATAACATCACACTGCAAAACGCCCGTCCCGTCTGGGGAACCAACTGCACACAGTGCATGGCCTGCATCTGCTATTGCCCGACAAGAGCCATCGAATATGGCAAGAAAAGCGCCGGCAAGCCGCGCTACCATTTTGAAGAATTGTAAAATGGTTTCACTTTACAGAAGTTCAGCAAGCAGAGCGCGTCTCTTACAAAAGTTTTTCTCTTTCGACATGGTCTTCCCATATGGGCAAAAACCTCGTGCTTTCTCAAAAATGTCATCCCTTTGCCGCGCATTTCGATCAGCGGCGATACCTCACAAAACTTATCAAAAGCCGCGCCGCTGCGCGTCCCGAGCATAAGGCCGACCGCCGTGCTCGCGTTTGAGTACATGATGAGCGACATCGCAAGCCCCATCGCAAGCATCAGAAAAAGGCTGCTACGAAACGATTCCTTCACACGCTCTTTCTTCCCTGCTCCCCGATTCTGTGCCACGAGCGCGGAGATCGCGGCGCTGCCGCTGTCGCCAAACGAGTTGGCAAAGTCCTCAACGCGCGCGTTTTCGCGCGCTGCGGCATCACGCCGAATCTCAAATTTTCCACGATGGATTCCCTTGCGACCTACTCGATGGTCGAGGCCGGTCTCGGCCTCGCCATGAACAACGCGCTCAATGGCCGCGCTTGGCCGGGCGGCGTGCGCATCCTGCCGCTCGACCCGCCGCAGATCGTCGAGATCGGCGCGGCGACGCTGTCGGACCTCTCCCCCGCCGCGCGGACGTTCCTCGATTTTTTGGAACCTCACCTTGTGGAATTCCTCTCGGAAAAATCTTAAGATTTTCTTAGCACCACGTTCATAATACATTCACTTCCCTCGTGTAGGCTATGCCACAGTGCAAACAGAAAGGGTGATTTTTTGCGTAAGCAACTGAGCAAAAAGGCCGCGGCGCAGGTACTGCTCCTGCTGCTCAGCGCGGCATTCCTCGTCTACGGCGCATCTCGCGGCGAGGCGGGCGTCGTGCTGAACAAGGCCGTCAAGCTGTGTCTGGAGTGTGTGGGCATTGGATAAGAAAAAACCATTTTCCTTTCTGCTCGCCCGCTGGCGCGGTCTGGTGCAGGCCTGTGCGGCACTTTTGACCAATCTCCACCTGCCGAACTTTTTCAAAGGCGAGCTCTACCGCGGCGCGGGCAAGACCGTCTGCGTGCCTGGGCTGAACTGCTACTCCTGTCCGGGAGCGGCGGGCGCGTGCCCCATCGGCGCGTTTCAGGCTGTCGTCGGCTCGTCCAAATTCCAGTTTTCCTATTACATCACCGGCATCCTCATCCTGCTTGGCGTGCTGCTGGGCCGCTTCATCTGCGGCTTCCTCTGCCCGTTCGGCTGGTTTCAGGAGCTGCTGCACAAGATCCCGACCAAAAAGCTCTCCACCAAGCGCCTAAAGCCGCTGACCTACCTCAAATACGTCATCTTGGTGGTGATGGTCTTCCTGCTTCCGGTGCTCGTGGTGAACGAAGCTGGCATGGGCGACCCGTTCTTCTGCAAATATCTCTGCCCGCAGGGCGTGCTCGAAGGCGCTATCCCGCTCTCGCTTGTCAACAGCAGCATCCGTGCCGCGCTCGGCAAGCTCTTTTCGTGGAAGCTCTGCGTGCTCATCACGGTCGTCGTGCTGAGCGTCATCTTCTACCGCCCGTTCTGCAAGTGGCTCTGCCCGCTCGGCGCGTTCTACGCGCTCTTCAACCGCGTGTCGCTGCTGTCGATGCACGTTGACGAGAGCAAATGCGTCTCCTGCGGCAAGTGCGCAAGGACCTGTCCCATGGACGTGGATGTGACCAAAACGCCGAACCACAGCGAATGTATCCGCTGCGGCAAATGCGTGACCGCCTGCCCGACGGAGGCCGTCCGCTTCCGCTACGCCTTCGGCAGCGGCGGAGCATGTTCCAAATTGTCTCAAAAACCGATCATTGAAGAAAACAAAGGAGAATAAACCATGAATTTTAAGAAGATCATTACGCTGCTGCTCGCCTTTACGCTGACGCTTTCCCTCGCCGCCTGCGGCAGCAAGGGCGACGGCAAGGGCGATGGCGATGCGCAGGGCGCGACCGCCGAGGAGATCTACGCCCAGATCCAGGAGCTCGCCGACAAGGAAAACGCCATCATGGAAGAGAACCTTGAGCTGTGGCAGAAGCTCTTCGCCGCCATGAACGAAAAGCGCGACGAGATCCCCGATGAATCGAACTACGGCGCTTACCTGCTTGCCGCCCTCGACCTTGTGAAGGATCAGTTCACCGAGGACGAACTCAAGACGCTGACCGAAGGCTCCGAGCAGATCCGCGACCTTGAAGACCAGATCCAGCCCCTGCAGGAGCAGTACGCCGCACTTCAGCCCGCAGGCGACGGTGAAAACGGCGACATGAGCGCCGCCGTTCCGACCTTCCCCACCTTCACCGGCAAGGACCTTGACGGCAACGACGTGGACAGCAGCATCTTCTCCCAGAACGCTGTGACGGTCGTGAACTTCTGGTTCAGCGGCTGCAAGCCCTGCGTGGCGGAACTTGGCGATCTGAACGCCCTCAACGAGACGCTCAAGAAGCAGGGCGGCGCGCTCATCGGCATCAACGTCGATACCCTCGATGGCAACGCCGATGCGATCAGCACGGCCAAGAGTCTGCTTGAATCCAAGGGCGCAAGCTACCAGAACATCTACTTCCCCTCCGACAGCGCAGCCGGCGACTTTGCGGGCGACATCATGGCCTTCCCGACCACCTATGTCATCGACCGCAGCGGCGCCATCGTCGGTGAGGCGATGCTCGGCGGCATCGACAATGAGGACAACATGGCAGCGCTCCAGAAGCTGATCGACCAGGCCCTCGCAAACGACAGCGCAAAGTAATCTTTCCATCACAGCAAAAATACGCCCCGCGGATCATCCGCGGGGCGTATTTTGTTTCTCTCTATCTTTTTACCCGAGCGATACCTCACGGTAGAACGCGGCGTATGCCGCCTCCTGATAGGGGCGCAGCGCAAGGTTGCCAAGGCCGAACGTCAGCGAGCTGAGGAGCATCCAGCCGATGAAACTGAATTGCAGGCAGAACAGACGCCAGCGGTTGCCCTCCATCATCGCCTTCGAGCCCTTCATCACCTCGCCCGGCGCCATGTCCGGGTGCTCGGCCAAAATGTAGTCCGTCATCGCGTAGGTGTAGCCCATAATCAGTCCCGGAATGACGAGCAGGATCGTCCCCAGCAGAATATAGAGGCCCTTCCAAAGCCGCGTCAGCGTCGTCGTCTTCCAGTTCGGAAGATAGGCGAACAGCGCCTCAAAGCCCGGCTCCGTGCGGTCGACAAGGCCGAGGTTATATTTGGCATACCCCACGCCCACGATGCCGCCGAGGATGAAGTACGCCGCCGCCAACACGAGCGCGATCACGATGAGATAGACCACACCGCCGACGAGCAGTCCGCTCCACTTCGGGTCCAAACCGTAGCCTGTGGAGTAAATCGTCTGTCCGCCGTAGCCAAACGTCGTCGACACGCCCGAGGACACATCGTAATTGAATTTGACCTCCGGACCGCCGCTCCCTGCACCGCCAAGCAGCACTGCCACAAGGCCGATCAGAATGGCGATGGGCCACTTGCCGCGCAGCGCCTCGCGCGCCGCCTGCCGAAAATCCGCCGCAAGCTTCATAAATTCTCCTCTCTGCCCTCCGCATGGGAGGGTCTCTCTCAAATCTTCTTGCTTCTGCTTATTTAGACGCATTCCGCGCCCGTTTTGTTTCACCGGGCGCCAAATTTTCTCGCATTCATGATATCATATGCCGCCGGGAATGGGAATCTCTCTTCTTTCTTTTCCTTGCAAGTCGTTTCCGCCTCTGGTAAAATACCAGAAAACGACAATGGAGGAGACGCATGAGACCAAGCGAACTGCTCGCCGCGCTGCACACGGCGGAAAAATTGAAGGACACCACCCGCCACTGCTACACCTCCGGCTGGCGGCACGAGAGCGTTGCCGAGCACAGCTGGCGCATCGCACTGATGGCGTTTTTCCTGCGCGATGAATTTCCCGAGGCCGACATGGACAAGGTGACGCGCATGTGCCTCATCCACGACCTCGGCGAGTGCTTCACGGGCGATATCCCCGCCTTTGACAAGACCGCACAGGACGAATCGACGGAGGAAGCGCTGCTCTACCAGTGGGTCGCATCGCTTCCCTCCCCCTGCCGCGAGGAGATGCGCGCACTCTACGACGAGATGGCCGCGCTCGAAACGCAGGAGGCCCAAATCTACAAGGCGCTCGACAAGCTCGAGGCCGTGATCTCCCACAACGAGTCCGACATTTCGACCTGGGAGGACCACGAATACGACCTCCAGCTCACCTACGGCGAGCAGAACGTCGCCTTTTCGCCCTACCTGACGGCGCTTCGTCAGGCTGTCCGGCAGGAATCGCTCGACAAGATCGCACGCGAGGGTGACCGGCGCAAATAAAATCTTTCGCAGCTCATGTACAGCAAAAAGCACTTCCCGCCGCTGGCGGGAAGTGCTTTTCTATGTCTTTTATTCCACGATCTCCGCGTCCAGCAGGTCAAGGATCGCCTGGTCGGCGCTCCAGAAGTAGGACTCCTCGCCGAGAAGCTCGGTGATGCCCGCGCGGTCAAAGTAGCTGCGCACCGCCTCGGTCATACCGCAGCAGGCGACCGTCTTGCCCTGACTTTTGAGCGACTCGCACAGTTCGAGCATCGCCTGCGCGCCCGAGACATCCACGCTCGGCATGCCGCGCATCGACAAAATGACGTGGTCGTAGTTTGGCATATCCGCCATGCGGTGATTGAACTCATCCACCGCGCCGAAAAAGAGCGGCCCCGTGATATACGCCACGCCCGAGGTCTCGAGAATCGGCGGCTTGCCGTCGACCGAGCGGAGCTTGTTCGTGTCGATGCTCGAGAAGTTGATGCGGATGTGACTGGACTTTGCCATGTACAAAATGGCGGAGTACACCACGCCGAGGATGATGGCGACCGTCAGATCAAAAACGACCGTCGCAACCATCGTGACAAGGAACTGACTGATGCCGGACTTGAACTTGCGGCGGAAGACGTAGCGAATACCCTCCCAGTCGTTCATGCGCCATGCCGTGACCATCAGCACACCCGCGAGCGCCGAGAGCGGCAGGCGCGCCATCACGCCGCCGAGCAGGAACATCGAGGCAAGCAGGAACAGCGAATGGAACACGCTCGTAAGGCGCGTCTGCTGGCCGGACTTGACCGCTACGCTCGTGCGTGCGATGGCTGCGGTCGCGGGCACGCCGCCAAAAAGCGGCAGCAGAATATTACCCACGCCCTGTGCGATCAGCTCCTGATCGGCGTTGAACGCTTCGCCCTTCATGCGCGAGGCCGACGCGCCGCAAAGCAGGCTCTCGATCATGCCGAGCGCCGCAATGGTCACGATGGGAGAGATCATGTTTTCGAGCATCGTGAAGCTCAGGCCGCCGAGCGACAGGCGGTCGGCGAGCAGGAGCGTCTTGGGAATGTCGCCGACGACAGCGAGCTGATCCATGCCCGCGACTGTCGCGACGATCGTCGCAAGGATGATGCCGACGAGCGAGCCCGGCACACGCGCGCCCCATTTTTTCGGCCAGAAGACCATCACCAGCACGACGAGAAGGCCGATGAGCACCGCCTGCATGTTCGGATGGAAGCCAAGACGGCCATAGGACGCGATCTTTTCCAAATTCGAGTCGCCCTCCGACACCGTACCGAAGAAGTTGTCGATCTGGCCCATCGCAATGATGATGGCAATGCCCGAGGTGAAGCCCATGATGACGGGCATCGGGATGAAGCTAATTAAGCGACCCAGCTTGAAGACGCCCGCAAGCAGCAGCAGAACGCCCGCGGCAAGGCAGGCAAAAAACACGCCCTGCAGGCCGTATTCCGCGACGATGCCGACGAGCACCGCGCTCATCGCGCCCGTCGGGCCCGAGATCTGGTACGATGCGCCGCCGAGAATGGCGATGACCACGCCCGCGATGATGGCCGTGACAAGGCCCGCCGCCGCGCTCGCGCCGGATGAAACGCCGAACGCCAATGCCAGCGGCAGCGCGACAGCGCAGACCGTCAGGCCCGCCATCATGTCGGCGAGCAGCTTTTTCGAGTTGTAGCCTGCAAATTCCTGCTTCAGGCTGCGAAAAAAGGCAGAAAACATATTGATCCTCCTAAAAAACATGCCTGTTTACTATACCACCTGCCCCGCACCCGTGCCAGTAGTAAAAGGGACGGTTTTTAACGAGTTTTTAACACTAATGCGTCGGTTTTGCACAAACAAAGTCGAAATCCTGACCGAAACGGCAAAAAAGCGCCGCGTCCCGAAGAAAATACGGGACGCGGCGCTTTCTGTTTCGCCGGATTTACTTGAATTTTTTGCCATCCTCGAACGCGCTGGCGACCTTCTCGCCCAAGACATAATAGCCGTGGTTGGCGTAGTCAAAGGTGATGACGTGCAGCTTTTCGACAGCGAGCTTGCCGTTTTCGTCGAGCGCGCGCTCGTCCACGCTGACGTTCACGACCTCGCCGAGCAGCAGCTCGGTTTCCTCGTCGAAGCTCACGAGCTTGCACTCGAGCGTGAGCGGCAGCTCGTCGATCATCGGCGCGTCCACATGCTCGCTCTTCGTCACGTGGAAGCCCGCGCGCGCCACCTTGTCGGGCACGCTGTTGCCGGACTCGATGCCCACATAGTCGCAGGCCGCCGCATGCTCTGCGTCGCCCATGCTCACGGTGAACGCACCGCGCTTTAAGATGTTCTTCACGGTCTTGTGGCCGCCGCTTAAATACATCGCAATGCGGCTGCGGTCAGCCACGCCGCCCCACGCCGCGTTCATCGCGTCGGGCGTGCCATCCTCACCATAACTTGCGATGATGAGCACGGGCTGCGGATAGATCCAGGGCTGTGCGCCAAAATTCTTTCTCATGTCGAAATCCCTCCAAAATAAATCTGTCAATTGATTTTATGGCCCGATCTTTTCGAGCTTCGCGCGCAGCGAAATGCTGCGCGGCGTTCCCATGCCGTCAAACTGGATGACGTGCGCGACCTTGTTCAGGTCCACGTCCAGCACCGTTCCCTCGCCGAACACCGCGTGGCGCACGCGCTGCCCGATGGGCAGCGTGCCGTCGCCGTCGTCCTCGCGCAGATACTTGTCTCGCCGCGCGACGTCATCCGCCGCTTCACGCAGAAGCGTCTCGTCGACCTCGTGCGTGAACGACAGAAGCTCGCGGTCGATATCCAGCAGAAAGCGCGAGGGATAGCGCGGCGAGCCGTCAAAATTCCACCCGTCGGCCTCGGAGAGGTAAAGCCCCTTCTCCGCGCGCGTCAGCGCAACGAAAGCGAGCCGCCGCTCCTCCTCCATGCCGGGGAGCGTTCGCACCTTGCGCGAGGGGAAAATGCCCTCGTTCATGCCGCAGAGGAACACATACGGGAATTCGAGGCCCTTCGCCGCGTGGACGGTCATCAGCTTCACCTTGTCGCCCTGCTCGGCGACATCGCCGTTGCTGAAAAGCGCGATGTGGGCGAGGTAATGCTCCATCGTGCTCTCCTCGCCGCAGCTCGTCTCGTATTCGTAGATGGACTGCTTGAGCTCGGCCAGATCGTCCAGCCGCTCCTGACTGCCCTCGGTGCGCAGCGCCTTTTCATACCCGCTCTTGTCCAGAATATCCGAGAGCACCTCAGAGATGGGCCGCCCCTGATACGAGTGCGAAAAGCGCTCGATCAGATCGACGAACTGCTTTGCCTTCGTGCCGCTGAACACGCTGTCTTCGAGGTGGTTTTTGAGCGTTACATAGAGGCTCGTCCCCTCTTTTTCCGCCGTCTCCTGTAAAAAGGCCATGCGCCGCTTGCCGAGGTTCCGCTTCGGCGCGTTGGCAATGCGCCGGAACGACAGATCGTCCTGATAGGCGATCATCCGCAAATATGAAAGTGCGTCCTTGATCTCCATGCGGTCAAAAAACTGCACACCGGAGTAGATCGTATAGGGAATTTTTTCGTGCATCAACGCCTCTTCCACCGCGCGCGTCACATAGTGCGCGCGGTAAAGGACGGTCATATCCCGCAGCGGCAGACCGCGATCATGCAGCCGCTTCATCTCGCCCACCATCCAATGCGCCTCCGCCTCCTGCGTGTCGGCAAAGTGGCAGACGACCTTCTCGCCCGAGGGCTTCGTCGGGAGCAGGTCCTTTTTGATGCGGTGGCCGTTTTTTGCGATCAGCGAGTTCGCCGCCGCCAAAATCTCCGGCGTGGAACGGTAGTTTTCCATCATCATGATGGTCTGCACGTTTGGAAAGACCTTGTCGAAATCCAGCAGATACTTGACGTTCGCGCCGCGCCAGGTGTAAATCGTCTGGTCCGGGTCGCCCACGATGAAGAGGTTGCCGTGATAGCCGCACAGCACCTCCATCAGCTCATATTGCAGCGCGTCGATATCCTGAAACTCGTCGATCATGATGTATTCGAGCCGCTGCTGCCACTTGAGCCTGATGTCCTCGTGCTGCTCGAAAATATAGAGCGAGAACTTGATGAGGTCGTTGTAGTCGAGGCCGAAGCACTTTTTCTCCTGATAGAGATAGCCGTAGAAGATGATGTCCCCCGCCGTGTCGGCGCGCTCGTACTTTTCGCGCAGCGTGTCGAGCGACATCGTGATCATGTCCTTGTAATACTCCGGCTCCTTAAAGAGCTTTCGGATCTCTATCATGTCCCGTGCGGCGGAATACGTCATGTCGCGCAGTGTGAGGCCGCGCTCTTCGTAGATGATGCCGAGCATCGCGTCGATGTCGGAATTATCCAGCACCAGAAAGCTCTTCGGGTACTGCACCGCATGGCTGTCCTCCTGCAAAACGGAGACACAGAAGCCGTGGAACGTGTTGATATAGCCCGTGTCGTTGTCGCCGGTCAAGGCGTGGATACGCTGGCGCATCTCGTTGGCTGACTTGTTCGTAAACGTCACGCACAGGATGTTCCCCGGCAGGATGCCGAGCTCGTTGACAAGATACGCAAAGCGGTGCGACAGCGCGCGCGTCTTGCCCGAGCCCGCGCCCGCGATGACGCGGACATACCCCTCCGTCGCCGTGACGGCCTCGTGCTGCGCGCGGTTCAATCCCGCAAGCAGATGCTCCATGCGCTGTCCCCCTCCCCTCTGCAAATTTCTCAATGGCGGTATTATAGCACGGTTTTGATAGTCAAACAAGTGTTCGCTTGAAAACTTCTTCTCTATTGCACGGCGAGCTTGCTGCTTCAAGCTTCATTCCACCGCAAAATGTGCGGCAGGAGCTTTTCAAGAAGCGCGTCACGGTTCTGCTCGTCAATGAAGACAAGCTCCGCGTTCTCATGCCCGCGCACGGCGCGCAGGAACGGCGTGTCCTTCGGCTTGACCGCGGCCAGCACCGGCGTCTCGCTGTCCAGCGCGCGCAGCACCGTAGACTGGAACACCCTGGCGTCATTTTCGAGAAAGCCGAGTTCGTCCATCAGGATGATACCGCCGCTCGGTGCGGACTTAATGAGCTGCGCGCCAAGGCCGTCAAAGACCTCCGGATGGCGGATGCTCGAGCGGCTGTCGCACGTCCCGACAAGATTCGCCGTCTCGTTGCGCCGCTCGCCCTCACTCTGCGATGCGGGATAGAGGTAAATCGGAAAAAAGCCGTTCTCATCCGCGACCGGCAGCCGCTTTGTCACAAAGCCGCCGACCTCCCGCGTGCTATGCTCCAGCAGGCGGCGGATCAGCGTCGACTTGCCGACACCGCGCTCCCCGCAGATCAAAAGATGCCTCTTCATATCGCTTCCTCCGGAATGTCCGTCGTCTCGACTGTAAACAGGCACAGTGCCTTTTCGTGCGGCAGGTAGTAGGGAAATTCCGCCGACGGCCCCACGGTCAGGCGCGCTTTGATCTCATCCTTGGAGAGCGTTTCACTTCTACTTCGGTTATAGAGTGCAAAAAAGCGCTCCGCCGCCTCGAGCGAGCGGAACGGCTGTCCGAACTCCGCCGTGAAGCGCTCCACGGTGTAAGGGATACCTTTTTCGCGCAGAACATTCTCCGTACTCCCCACCGTGTACTCGCCGAGGCTTACCTTTCCCGCACTGAAGCGGTGATGCGAATAGTCCCGCTTGACGAGGAAAATTCTCCCGCGGCACTGCTTTTTCGCGATGCGTAATGTATCCTGCGTGCGACCAAAGAGGCAGAACACCATCGCGTCGTAGGGCTTCTCCGGCGCAAGCGTCTCCATATCGCCGCAGCGCGCGGTGACGCCCTCTATCAGGTGGGCTTTCAGCGTTTTGATGGCCAGCTCGTCGGCGTCCACCGCCGTGACATGATGGCAGTACGGCTTCAGGGCAAGGCTCAGCTCGCCGATGCCGCAGCCCGCGTCGCAGATGTGCGCGTTTTCTGGGAGCTGCGGCGCGATCCTCTCCGCGATGGTCTCATAATAGCGGTTTATCGCCGCCGCGTCGCGCAAAAACGCGATGCTCTCCTCCGTCCAGAACATGCCGCATTCTCCTCTTTTCATTCAAACTGCTTCATGGGCAAACCGATACCAGCGCAAAGCACCGCTTTCACGCAAGACATAGCCTCTGAATATCAATATACCTTTATAGAATCACTATAATTCGCCGTGCCGTCTGTTGTCAAGGTACAGCGAGTACCGGTGTCGTTTGAAAGCGCCGTTGCTATTTTTAATCGCTGACTCAAAGAGGATATTTAAGGAAAAACAGCAGGAAGCCGATGCGATACGCCGGCTTCCTGCTGTTTCTGATTTTTATAGAGGCTCAGCCCTTTTTGAAGAATGCGACCGCCACCACGCCGGGGCCGGTGTGCGTGCCGATCACGCTGCAAATGAGCGTGGAGTCGAGCGAGTCCGCCTTGCCCTGCCAGATGTCGCGGCTGTCCTCGACATATTTTTTGAGATACGAATCGCTCAGGCCGCTGTAGCCGAGGATGATCGGCTCGTCGAAGTCGATGCCACCGCTCTCGTGAATTTTCTGCACGAGCAGGTTGTTGCCCTGCTTCGACCCTCTTGCCTTACCGATAACCTGAATCTCGCCGTCAACCACGGTGATGACCGGCTTGATGTTGAGAAGTCCGCCCGCAAACGCGACAGTCTTCGAGATACGCCCGCCCTTTTTGAGGTATTCGAGCGTGTCGAGCAGCGCGACGAGGCAAATTTCGTCGCGCTTTTTCTCCAGCGTTTCGGCGATGGTCTTCGCGTCCATGCCCTTGTCCGCGCACTCGAGCGCGTACTCGGCGAGGATGCCTGAGCCGATAGCCGCGCTCTTGCTGTCCACAACGTAGATGTTGTCGTACTCCGCCGCGGCGATGCAGGCACTCTGGTACGTGCCGGAAAACTTCGATGCAATCGTCACGACGACCGCGCTGTCACCCACCGACGCAACGTCGGAGAAGATCGCGTCGAACGCCGCAGGCGTCGCCTGACTGGTCGTCGGCAGCTCGTCGCTCTCGACAAGCCGCTCATAAAAGCGGTGCTTATCGATGGTCACACCGTCGATATACTCCTCTGCGCCAAAGTGCACCGTGAGTGGCACGATGCGAAAACGGTCCTTCATGCGCTCGGGCATGTCGACCGTCGAATCCACAATGATCTGAACACTCATACTTTTCCTCCGTTATTGTCTGTCGCGGGCGGCTCTGTCGCCCGCGGTCTTCTTATGGGTATAAATCCGTTCCAAATTCTCGCTCACGAGCGCGAGCGCGCGGTACATCGTCTGCCGCTCGGCCTCGCTCAATCCCTCGGATGCCGCCTCAACGATGCGCGTGATCTTCTCCCCGATCGCACGTCCGACCGCCTTGCCCTGCTCTGTCAGGCGCAGCGGACTTTTGTAGCGCTTGCCCGCGCCGCTTGCGCAGGTGATGTAACCGTTTTTCTCGAGGTCGTCCAGTGAGCGGGAGATGGCCGCCTTGTCCTCATCGCAGCGCTCGCAGAGCTCGGCGGCTGTCATGCCGTCTCGCTGGGAGAGGTAGTAGAGGCAGGACACATGCGGCCCTTTCAGTTCGAAGTCCGCCATTTCGTCCGCCTTGATGCGCTTGATGCTGCGGCTGATACGCGTGATCAGGACGGTAAAGGTCTCAAAGCGCTCCTCCATTGGTAATTCTCCTTTTTCCTATTTGTTGACAAATCAACAAGCTCGTTTATCATAGCACATTAATGTTGATTTGTCAACAAGTTTATTTAAAAAAGAAGTGCCCTTACGATAGGCACTTCCTTTTTTATGTCGATTTTACGTGATTCTACCGCCGCTCAAATGTACTCCGCGGTAATGTCGTTCCCGTCTTTGTCGTAAAACCGCAGCGTGCTGCGGTCGAAGTCATAATCGCCGAGCTGTGGAGAAAGCTCTGTGCAGAACAGGAAATGCGTCTTTCCCTCCGCATTTTCCATCGTGCAGGTCTCGCCGTTCTGCGTCATGGTAATCCTGGCGATGCGGCCAGTCACATCGCGGCCGCCGAAAAGGTAGTAGGCTTTGTCGCCGCTAAACATAACGTCGTCACAGAAGCTCCCGCCGCCGTAGCCGAGGCGCACAATCTTGTAGCGGCCAAGGATATTCCGTTCCAGCTTGACATAGCCCAGATCTATGTCCTCGCCGATCTCCATGAGATACCACACCGTATTTTCGAGTTCAACACTGTCGTACACCCGAATACTCGGCGAGAGGGGCTGGGGCCTGCCGATATTGTAAAAATCACAGATATGATCCGGCAGCGTCGCCGGGTCCAGCGGAAAAGTCGTGCTCCGGATGATCCCCACAGCGCACGCCGCCAATACCAGCACCGAAAGTACGGCTATGCACACCTTCTTGCCTGTTTTCATATTACTCCCTTTTTGTTCAGGTGAAACTCAGAATGCCACGTGCATGAACAGCGCTACGCAGCACAGGATGACCGCGAACGGCACGTAGACGAAGCGGCCCACGTTGTACCACAGCGCACCGCGCTCTTTCTTGCTGCCGGTGTTCACGGCGGCGAGCAGCTCGTCCTTTTTCATCACGTAGAACCACGAGATCGCGCCGAGCGTTGCGCCGATGGGGATAATATAGATGGAAACAAGGTCCATCCACGGGCCCCACTTGCTGATGGGCTCCATGAAAATGCCGATGCCGAGGCACAGCACACACAGGATCGCCAGCACCGCCGTGCGGCTGAGCTTGGAGAACTTGTGCAGCAGCGATTCCGCCACGGCCTCGAACATGTTCTGCAGCGAGCTCACGCCCGCGAAGATCATCGCAAGGTAGAGGATGATGGCGAACAGCCGCCCCATCGGGATATCCTGTAAAATGGTCGGCAACGTAACGAACAGCAGGCTCGGGCCCGCGCCGACGTCCAGCCCGTAGGAGAAGCATGCGGGGATGATAACGAGCGCCGCAACGACGGCGGCGATCGTGTCAAACAGCGCCGTGTGCTGCGCGACGCCGACGACGTCCTCGTCCTTCGAGAGGTACGCGCCGTACACGATCATGCCGCTGCCCGTGACGGAGAGGGAGAAGAACGCCTGTCCCATCGCCCAGATCCAGATCATCGGATCCTTGAGCGCCTCCCAGCGCGGGGTGAACATGAAGCGATAGCCCTCGCTCACGCCCGGCAGCATCGCCACGCGCACCGCAAGGATCAGGAAGATGATGAAAAACAGCGGCATCATGATCTTGTTGGTTTTTTCGATGCTGTGCGCGCCCAAATAGAGCGTCAGCAGCGTCCCCACGACCACGATGATGTGATACGGAATGACGGAATACGGCGTGGAGGAGAACGTGCCGAACCACGACGCGGTGTCCGCCGTCATCAGCGTGCCGACGAGAGAATCCACCAGTGCCTTTAAGATGTACGTCACGATGACGGCGTAGCCGAGCGCAATGCACAGCGAGCCCGCGAGCGGCAGCCAGCCAAGAAGGCCTCCGGCCTTGCCTGCGCCCTTGCCGCGCGTCGACCATGCCTTTTCATACGCGCCGAGTGTGCCCGTCGCCGCGTGGCGGCCCATGGCGAATTCCGCGGGCAGACCCACATAGCTGAAAATGAAAATAAACAGCAGATAAATGAGCAGGAATGCCCCGCCGCCGTTGCTGCCCAGCTTGTTGGGAAAGCCCCAGACATTTGCCATGCCAACCGCTGAACCGACGGATGCCAGAATAAAGCCCCATCGGCTCGCAAAGTTTTTGGTGTTCTTCATGTTTTCTCCCATCCAGGTGAAAAAATAACCGCGTAAGCATTCCTCGGCTCACGCGGGCATCAGCCTGTCTCTCATCAGAATTTGTACGCAGGATACACAACGCATGAAAATTCCTGCTCTTATATTTTATACATTTTAATGCCGCTGCACAAAAAAGTCAAGCGCTCGAGCGGTTTATATTATGGCTGTTCCAGCTTTTTCCTCACCGGCGCGCGTTCTTCCCGCACCGCGGCGCAAGGGTCTCGTAACAGCATCGCAGTAGATTTGTTCATATCTTTTATGATATGATCGCCGTACCAAAAGGAAAATGAGGCATTACAGGAGGATCATGATGAGCGCCTGCATCTTTTTCGCTTCCGACGCGCCGCTGCCGGAGGTCTCTCCTCCGCCGGAGTACGACTACCTCGCCATCAATGTGGACGACGGTACGATCGACGACGGCGGCGCGGACGACAACTTCGCGCTGCGCACTTACCCAGACAGTTTTCTCTATACCGACAAAGCCTTTGCCGTCTGCCTCGACTGGGCCTACTATACCGAGGGCCGCGCGCGGCAGCTGATCGACTACATTGGCTCTGCCCTCGAATCCGCGCCCTGCGTGGAACTCTGGCATATCTGGCAGGGCGGCTTCTACTCGTTCGATGAGCGTCCCGTCGTTCACCGCGCTGCTGTGCGATTCGATGAATTCGTCGTAGACGATCTGCGCGAGCTCAGCGAAACTGACCTCTGGAACAACAAGGAGACAAACCGATTATCATTTTACTGCCTGACCGTCACACGGTGAGCAGTATTTTCCATGCTTTACAAAACGAGGTGACTCCCATGTCTCATTGCACCACATTCGCCGAAGCAGGCCGCCTTGTGGACGCCGGCCGCCGTGCACCGTTTCTCCTGACGCTGTGTGAGGAGGGTGAAAACGAGCTGCACATCACCATCTGCTGCGCTAAAGCGGAGCCAAATGCACAGACTCCGTCCACAGGAAATGCCGCCCTCGACGACATTCTCGCGCACTGTACGCCGCTGTGCCCCGATGAAAACGCCAAGATCGAGCTCATCTTTGAAAATTACCTGCTCTATCAGGTGCGCAACGAATCCTACTGCGTATTTGACGCAGACGAAGTCCGCGGTGGCACCTATCTTTGCACGTTCGAACGGTCCAAACTGCTCGACTATCTTCCCCGTGCCATTGATGTCCATCTTATACCCGATGGAACGGACGCTCCCGCATCGTGGAAGCACTACGGCATTTACATGCAGAATCAGATCATCGACATCGTTGCCCCGTCCGAGCCCACGGTGCGCACGTCCTTTTGACGTACATGCGTATATATTATGTCAACAGATGTTCTATTCCATAAGACAGTCAAAAAGAAAAAGCCCGTGTCTTGTGACACGGGCTTTTTGAACCTCGCAGTAGGGTGAGATTACTTGATCTCGACCTTCGCGCCAGCCTCTTCGAGCTGCTTCTTGAAGTTCTCGGCATCCTCCTTGGACACGCCCTCCTTCAGAGCCTTCGGAGCGGACTCGACGAAAGCCTTGGCCTCGGCCAGACCCAGGCCAGCGATCTCGCGGACAGCCTTGATGACCTTGATCTTGGCAGCAGCGTCGAAACCGGCGAGGACGACGTCGAACTCGGTCTTCTCCTCGGCAGCGGGGGCAGCACCGCCGGCAGCGGGAGCAGCCATAGCAGCGGCGGAAACGCCGAACTCTTCTTCGAGAGCGTGGACGAGCTCAGAGAGCTCCAGGACGGTAAGGCCCTTGATTTCTTCGATCATAGCGGTAACTTTCTCGCTCATTGTAATGATCCTCCAATTTTAAGATATTTGTTTTAGTTTTTGAGTTGGGTGCAGACGATTACTCTGCGGAAGCTTCCTCGGCGGGAGCACCGTTCTTCTCGGCGATCTGCTTGAGGACGCAAGCCAGGCCCGAAATGGGAGCCAGCATGGTGCCAAGCACCTGTGCCTGCAGGACGGGCAGTGCGGGGATCGCGGCCAGAGCATTGACGGTGGCCATGTCGACGACCTTGCCGTCCATGAAGCCGCCCTTGATCTCGAACTTACCGTTGAGCTTCTTGGCAAAGTCGGCGATCACGCGCGCGGGGGCGACGGGATCGGCAGCGATGGCAAGAGACGTGGTACCGTTCAGCTGATCATCGAGCTCATTGAGGCCGACGTTGTTGAAAGCAAAGCGGAGCAGAGTGTTCTTGACAACTGCATACTCGACATCGTTCTTACGGCACTCAGCGCGGAGCTCGGTGTCTTCCGCGACGGTGATGCCCTTGTAGTCAACGATAACGCCGGCAGCTGCGCCCTGCAGCTTCTCGGTCAGAGAGGCCACGATCGCCTGCTTTTCAGACAGAACTTTTGCATTAGGCATTTCTTGAGTTCACCTCCATTGGATTTTGCGGCACGCCTCGCGTGCCAGGGGAAAGAGGCGTTCTAAAAAGGAAACCGTCCTCATGCAGGACATGAGGACGGTAAAGCAATCAATAAATGTTTGCCATCCTCGGCAGGACTTACGAGACGAATCTCACCTGCTGTCTTTGGAACGCTCTAATAGTATATCCAGAGTTGGCAGCATTGTCAACCCCAAATATCGTTTTTCCGCAAAATACCCCATATTTGCGCCGCGCACAGCGCAAATCATTTTTCTGACGACATGCGCGTCAGAAAAATACCGCGGCTCAGCCGCGATCGCGCGGCGACACCAGTTCGCAAACTGGTGAGGGGGAATCTAAAGGGGGGACAGCGTCCCCCTCTTTAAGTTTTCTTAGATCTTTGCGGTGTTCATCTTGACGCCGGGGCCCATGGTGGAGGCGGCGACGCAGGACTTGATATACTGGCCCTTGGAAGCGGCGGGCTTGGCCTTGATGATAGCACCCATGAGAGCGTTGAAGTTCTCAGCGAGCTTCTCGGGGCCGAAGGAAACCTTACCGATGGGGCAGTGGATGATGTTGGTCTTGTCGAGACGATACTCGACCTTACCGGCCTTGGACTCCTGAACAGCCTTGGCAACGTCGGGAGTGACGGTACCGGCCTTCGGGGACGGCATCAGGCCCTTAGGACCGAGCACCTTACCAAGACGGCCGACAACACCCATCATGTCAGGGGAAGCGACGACGACGTCGAAGTCGAACCAGTTTTCCTTCTGGATCTTCTCGACGAGGTCCATCTCGCCGACATAGTCAGCGCCGGCAGCCTTGGCAGCCTCAGCCTTGTCGCCCTTGGCGAAGACGAGAACGCGGACGTTCTTGCCGGTGCCGTTGGGGAGGACGATGGCGCCGCGGACCTGCTGGTCAGCGTGACGGGAGTCGACGCCCAGCTTGACGTGCAGCTCGACGGTCTCGTCGAACTTCGCGGAAGCGGTCTTGCAGATCAGGCCGAAGCCCTCTGCGGCGTCATACTGAGTGTTCTTTTCGATCTGCTTTGCAGCATCCTGATACTTTTTACCTCTAAACATTGTTCACACCCTCCTTATTCTTCGACGACAACGCCCATGGAGCGTGCGGTACCGGCGATCATGCTCATCGCGGACTCGAGAGTGCTCGCGTTGAGGTCACGCATCTTCATCTCAGCGATCTTCTGGACAGAGGCCTTGGAAATGGTAGCGACCTTGGTCTTGTTGGGGACGCCGGAGCCAGACTCGATGTTGCATTCCTTCTTGATGAGGACGGCAGCGGGAGGAGTCTTGGTGACGAAGGAGAAGGAACGGTCGGCATACACCGTGATGACAACGGGGATGATGAGGCCCATGTCGTTCTTGGTGCGCTCGTTGAATTCCTTGGTGAACGCAGCGATGTTGACGCCGTGCTGACCGAGCGCGGGGCCAACGGGGGGTGCGGGAGTTGCTTTGCCTGCAGGGATCTGCAGCTTAACGTAACCGGTGATCTTCTGTGCCATGAGAGGCACCTCCTTAATATTGAATGTGGTAACGACCGGCGATTCCGGCCGCCCTTGGCGAGACTGAACGTCTCTCCCACGTTTGCCGCATACGCGGCTCATCGCTTTTAGCGGTGATTACGGTTCTACGACCTCGACCTGATCGAGCTCCAGCTCGACCGGCGTTTCGCGTCCGAACATGGACACGACCACGCACACCTTGTTCTTCTCTGCGTCGATCTCTTCGACCGTGCCGAGGAAGGACGAAAGCGGGCCGTCGGTGATCTTGACCTGATCGCCGACATTGTAGCGCACGACGATCTCTCGCCGTTCCATGCCGAGCGCCAGGACTTCCTCTTCCGTCAGAGGAATGGGTTCATTGTTCGCCGTGCCGACAAAGCCGGTCACGCCGCGAATGTTGCGGATCAGATGCCAGGTGTCGTCCGTCATGATCATCTTGACGAGCACGTAGCCCGGGAAGACCTTGCGTTCGACTTCCTTCGTCTCGCCCGAGTCGGTCACTTCCGTGACGGTCTCCAGCGGGATCTGGATATCGAGGATCATGTCCTCCAGATGACGGTTGGCGACGAACTTCTCGATGGCCGTCTTGACTGCGTTTTCATAGCCGGAGTAAGTATGCGCAACATACCACTTAGCATTATCAGCCATGACTGCTCTCCTGTCAGCCCGCGAGACCGATCAGCAGGTGCACTGCGGAAACGGCCACATAGTCGAAGATCCAGATGCAGGCGCCGACGGCGAGGGAGCACAGCAGCACAGTGCCGGTGTTCTTCGCAGTGGTGGATGCGGTGGGCCATACGACCTTTTTCAGTTCGCTTCTCATTTCACGGAACCACTTGCTGCGGTCCTTTTTCTTCTTTTCTTCTGCCATGTTTCAACAGCCTTTCCTAATTACTTGGTTTCGGTGTGGACGGTGTGCTTCTTGCAGAAGGGGCAGTACTTGTTCAGCTCAAGCTTGTCCGGGGTGTTCTTCTTGTTCTTCATCGTGTTGTAGTTTCTCTGCTTGCACTCGTTGCATCTGAGCGTGATCTTAATGCGCATCTAACGGCACCTCCTTATTTACTCAGCTCCATTTGCCAAAAGCGGCACGAAGCTGGCGATTGCCTCCCTGCTCTCAAATTTGAGGGGTGCTTTTCCCTTGCGTGCCGAGAAGCAAAAGCGCGCAAAAAGAAAGCCCTCTTTCACAGGTAAGTAAGATGATACCACATGTCATGTCCAGCCGTCAAGCACTTTTTGCACGATTTTGCAGAAAATCGTGCAGATTTTCGTCCTTTCCCGCGTTTTTTCTCCTGCGGCGGGGCGATCTAAGCGCATTTTGCCGCCGCGTCGCGCCGCTCTCCCGCCCCGCGCTTGCTTTTTGGGTGAAAATCCTGTATGCTGGCAATCAAAAGAAACGCTCAGGAGGCAATTTTATGAAGATCATGGCCATCGACTACGGCGACGCGCACACCGGCGTCGCGATCTCCGATCGCACGCTGACGCTCACTGGATTTTCGACCGTTATCACCGCGTACCGGCCCGAGGCGGTCATCGAAAAGCTGCTGCCGCTCATCTCCGAGCACGAGGTCACAGAGCTCGTGCTCGGCCACCCACTCAACATGGACGGCACGCGCGGCCCCCGCGCAGAAAAGGCCGAGGGCTTTGCCGAGATGCTGCGCGAGGCCACGTCGCTCCCCGTCACGCTCTGGGACGAGCGCCGCACGACCGTCGACGCGCACAATATTCTATTGAATAATGGCAAGCGCGCCAAGGAGCGCAAGAAAACCGTCGACGCCGTCGCGGCGAGCCTGATGCTCGAGGGTTATTTAACCTTCAAAAAACGTCAAGGGTAACATATCACAGCGCGGCAGCGCTGTACTTTGTTCCCCTGCGCCACGCAGGGGAGCGGGACAAAGGGGCCATTCTCTTTTGCAAAAGAGAATGGCCCCTTTGAAACCCCAAGAGAAAGGCTTCCATTGCAAGCGAGCAGCTCGAAGAGCTGCAATGCTTGCCGATTGCACTGCCCATAGCGCGGCAGAGCCGCGTTGGGTGTTGCTATACGATTCGGCTTGCTTCTACTACCCGCTGCCGCTCTGCCAGTCTCGTAGAAGTGCAGCCTAATTTCCGTCTACCGCCAGTCTCCACAATGCGGCGAGCGCAGCAAAGCCGCATTTCGCAGGCAGTCTGCCGCCAGACAAACGTCACTCGCGCCTCACGACAGTAAGGCGCGGTTGAGACTGGTATCGATTCGCAGAAGATTCATGGCGAAGCCATGTACACCGCACTTACATTGCGCAGCGCGTGCAGTCATTCAAGCTACAAACTGCCAATGTCGGGGGTCGAGGGGAACTCCCCTCGCGTTCTCTTGGGGGGTTAAGGGGGCCATTCTCTCACGTGAGAGAATGGCCCCCTTTGCCGCGTCCCCACACGGTGTGGGGATAAATCCCAAAAAGTATCACTTTTTGAACTTCTTAATCGTATCAGCAATGATATTCTGCTTCAAAATCATGCTGACCAGCACGTAAATAACGCACCCCACAACGCCCGTCAGGCCGCACTTGACGACGAGCATCAGCTTGCTGTCATCCGCCGTGACGAGAAGCGAACGCCCGCCGTAGAGCACGACCGCCATTGCCGCCGTGGCGGCAAGGCCCTTGATGAGCGGCACCAGGCGCACGATCTTCGTGCCGTGGAAGAGCTGGATCGTCATCGCGATGGCACCGATCGTCAGCGCAAGCGACGTTGCCAGCGCGACGCCGGTATCGGTGTAGAACACGCGGTTCAAAATGAGATTCAGCACCAGAACGCCGAGGTTGATGAGCAGCGGCACCAGCGTCTTTTTCATCGCATAGTAAGCCTTATTCAAAAGGTCGAGCACGGCGAAAGCGCTCATGCCGAGCGCGTAGCGGGCGAAGATGCTGCCCGTCATCTCGGTCGACTCAGCGGTGAAGCTGCCGCTTTCAAAGATGACGCGGATGATATCCGTGCCGAACGCGCACATCATCGCGCAGACCGGCAGGATGAAAAGCAGCGTGTTTTCCGTCACGTTCCAGATGTAGCCGAGGTACCCCTTCGAGTCCTCCTTCGTGAACTCGCGGTTGAAGCGCGGGAACATGACTGCGCTGATGCTGTAGAGCACGCTCGTCGTGAGCGGGGTGAAGAGCTTGTCGGCGTAGTAGAATGCGCTGACGGCGCTGTCGTTGAGCGCCGTGGCGGTCGCCGTGTCGATGAGATAGCAGAACAGGAAGATCGACGTCGTCAGCACCGTGACGAGCGCGGTCTTAAAGTAGGTGCCGACGTAGTCCGCCTTGCGGTCGAGCATCGGCCGGTAGACATAATGTTCCTTCTTCGCATACGGGATGCTCATGGCAAGCTGCAAGAGCCACGCGCACGAGCTCGCGATGACGACGCCCTTGATGCCCCACTTTGCGCCCAGCGTCACAAGGAAGATCGCAAGGAACGCGTTGTACGGGATGCTCATGCTGCCCTGCAATTCATAGTGGTCGGTCGCCTGGAAGATGGCGACGTTCAGATACGCCGCCGCCACGACCGGCAGCGCGCAGGCCATGATGCGGATGTAGCTTGCAAGGCGCGGCAGCTCGGCCGCGTCAAGATCCCAGATCGTGCCGACAAGCGGCGTCGAGGCAAAGACTTGCCACAAAACGACCGCCGCAAGCGAGCCGAGCAGCGTGATGGTCAACAGGTTGTTGGCCGCTTTCTCGCCGCGCTTGCGGTCGGCAGCAAATTCCTTCGTCAGGATCGGCACCGCCGCGATGCACAGCGCGTAGCACATCGTCGTAAAGAGATAGAGCGTCGAGTTGTAGGACGCGGTGTAGAGGTCCGCGTCAATGCCGGTGCCGAAGATGTTGGCCTGCATCATCTCGCGCACCACGCCGAGGAGCTTGGCGAACAGCGTCAGCAGAAAGACGAAGCTGATCGCGCCCGCCGTGCGGACACCCGATTTATCCTTCTTTTCCGTATTGTTTTGAGGGTCTTGCATGGTATGTTTCCTCGATTTCTCCATGATCGCGCAGATCATTTTCTCGTTCGTGTCGAGCTTGCGCGAAAGCTTGGCCATATGCGCTTCGACGCACTGCACCTGCTCCTTGCCCGTTTCGAGCACACGCTCGGCCTCGGGCAGGAAGAGCTCCGCCGTGAAGTTCTCCTTCGTGCTCAGCTTGTCGAGCCCCACGGAATTCAAAAACGCCGTGCACTTGGGGTCATACGAAATGCCGATGAGCGGCACGCCCATGATGGCGGCATAGATGAGCGAATGCAGGCGCACGCCGACGAGCAGGTCCATGTTGCCGATGATGGAGAGCATATCCTCGGAGAGGTACTTTTCATTCAGGCACACCGCCGTGTCATCGGGCAGCTGCGCCGCGATGTGGCGGCAGACCTCGCCGTCCTCTTCATAGTGGAACGGGATGAGCACGGACTGCGCGTTGTACTTGTCCTTCATCATCTGGATGGAGCGCAAAAGCTCTTTGACAAAGCGGCTGTCTGTGTCCCGCTCACGGATGGCCCAGCCGACAGTTAGACGGCCATCCAGCGAGACACCTGCCTTTCGCAGAATCTCCGCGCCGACATCGCCATCGGGCTTTTTCATGCGGATGACGGGGTCCGCCGTGATGACGACCTTGTCGCGCGCGATGCCGATTTCCTCCAAAAGCGATGCCGACCGCTCGTCGCGCACGACGATACCGTCCGCCCGCTTGAGCGCCGCCGCCGCGGCGCGGCGGTTGCCGGGGCGGTCGATGGGGCCGATGCCCTGGGAATAGATGAAGACCTTTTTATGGAAGAATTCCGCGCAGCGGATGATGGAGAGGTAATAGTGTAAGCTCTTGCTGCTCGTCACATCCTGCAAAAGGCTGCCGCCGCCGGAAATGAGCATGTCACACTTTTTCACCGCGCGCAAAATCGCCATCGGCGACATGCGGTCCACCGCCTCAACGCCGTACTTTTCGCGCGTGGAAGTGGGGTTGTGCGAGAGCACTGTGAGCGAGCAGTCGGGAATGTGCTCGAGCAGCGACGAGACGAGCGTGCGCAGGATGGACTCGTCGCCGATGTTGTCGAAGCCGTAATAGCCCGAGATCAGAATGTTAACCATTCGTCACCCCGCAGATCCTGCGCACAAGGCGGTAAATGAGCTCCGCCACAATGACCACGGCTGTGCCGATGAGAAGTCCGAAGAGGATGCCCCAGCCGGTGCGCAGCAGGCTCAGCAAAAACGGCGTGCGGATGTGCAGGAACGTGTTGACCACGCTGACAAGGCCGATGGTCATGCCCGTACCGAAGATCATCGGCAGGAACTTCATTCTGCGGCGCAGCGACCAGATGAAAAGCATCAGCATCGGCCAGCCGACGATCATTTCCTTCGTGCGCGGGCGGGCAATGAGCGTATTTTCCAGGAAGTTGCGGAACGCAAGCTCCCTTGCCGACGTCGTGGTCGAGTTGCCGGTGCGGTACATATAGTAGGCGAACACCAGCAGCATGAACACCGCCGCCACCGCGATGACGACGATCGCAAGGAACCAGCCGAGTTTCATCGGCGTCTGCATCAGCTCGCCGAAATAGGCGTTGAAGCGCTTGACGCGGTTTTTCTCCCCGCGCTGTCCTGCGTGGGCAAGGACGGCCTCGCGCGCGCCGGTCTCCTCATAGGCGTAGACCAGAAGATAGGCGAGCATGAAAAGTGCGATGGGGATGAGCTGCATGAGCTTGACGCCGCGGTACAGGTCGATCTCGAGGATATACGAGAGCTGCGAGAGCGCGGACGACGCGAGCAGCGACCCACAGAATGCCGTCAGAATGGTCGCGATGGCTGTGCCGATCGTAAAGCCGAGGAGCCTGCCGAACTTGATCCGCGGCTCGCTTCGTCTCTTTTCGAGCAGTACGCGGCACAGACCGACAGCGGCAATCGACGGCATCACGATACCGCCGGACATCGAGAGGATCAGGCGGAACATCGAGGGTCTCAGCACCGCGAGGCCGGCAAGGCCGAGCGCGCCGACGGCAAACAGGATCGTGCGCCAGCGCTTGCCGATAAAGAAGAATAGATCAAGCAGTATCACGATGAGCGCCGCCGTACCGATGCCCTGCAGCACCTTGAGCGCCATGGACGGCGCTTTCAGCTCCATCGCGGGCACGGTCGCGTGCGTGTAGCCGAGGGGCTCCAAGCGCGCGTCGAGGTCCGTGAGCATCTGCTCATAGTCGGCAGGGGCGGTGATGTAGACCCACTCCTTCTCGTCAGCGTCCCAGCTGACATCGGTATCCGGCTCTAAGATCATCTTGAGGAAGATGATCTTGCAATTACGCTCGGCGATGGCTCTAAAGAACGTGTTCGTGATCTCCTCGGGGCCTTCGTAGCCGCAGTACTGATAGCGGTTCTGGATGTAGGCCCACTCGTTGAAAACGCGCACACCGCGATAGCCCGTGTTGTCGAGCAGCTCTTCAACGCCGGGCCAGACAAGGTTCTGGCTCTGGTCGTTCTGCTCCATCACGGCGACGCTCGCGCCGCTCTCGTTGAGATACTGCGTCAGCAGCTCCAGGCTCTCGTCATCCTCATAGCCGACGAGCTCGTCGCCGTTGTTCATAAAGTACGGCGCGTTAAAGTGCTTGAGCACTTCGATATAGGCCTCGGCAAATTTCGTGCCGTTCATGTTCTTTTCCGTCACAGAGCGCGGGATGATCTGGTAGCCGTGGCGCTCGAACAGCTCCACCGTGTCCGGCCAGATGCCGAGGCGCAGGTCGAGCAGCTTTTCGCCCTTCATGCCGTTTTTCTGCTGCTGGATGAAGATGAAGCCGTGCTCACCCTCCAGATACGTCTTGGCCTCAAAGTCCTCAAAACGGGCCTCGAAAGCGTTCAGGATCCACTCATAGCTCGCGGCGGTCTCCGTCCAGATGATCGCGTCGCTCACATCGGTGCTCTCACGCAGCCATTGCGCGACCTCGGCGGGGTACTGATCTTCCCATCCGTAGCTCTCCGCCGCCTTTTTCACGGTCATCGCGTGGACGGGGATGGCCGCGTTATCGTGCAGGTTGAGGGCGCTCGCCTCGCTGAGCGCGACCTTGTCGACGCCGAGCGACTTGAAGAGATCGATCCACTCGTCCTCTGACTGCGAGGATTGGCGCGCCATCGAGCGCATGCTGTTGTAGTCGAGGACGATGTCGTAATACTTGTTGCTCTCCTCCGCCTGCACGCGCGAAATGAGCGGCACGAGCGAAGCGAGCAGGCCGATCAGCGCAATGACGGCCAGAACGCGGTTTCTTTTCAGTATGCTCTTCATTTGTGTTCTCCTTGTGCATTCTCCGCACTGTTTTTCTCGTTAAAGAGAGGCAAGCTCCACCGGCGTGCCGAGGACCTTGGAAAAGGTGTAGACCTTGGCGACATCTTCGATGTATTCCGCGCGCAGATATGCCTGCGCAAGGTCCTTCCCCACGGCGAGCACGCCGTGATTGGCAAGCGTGCAGCCGCCGCGGTCCCTGAGCGCGGGGATGGCGTTCGTGCCGACACTCTCGGTCCCCGGCGCGGCATAGGCCGCGCAGCGGATGTCGCCGCCCAAAAAGATGCACGATTCGATCAACACCGCGGGGATGCTCTTCCGCACGACGGCAAACGCCGTGGCATAGGGTGAGTGGGTGTGGAAAACGGCGTTCGTCTCGCCATACGCCTTGTAGACCGCCGCGTGCATGCGCCACTCGCTCGAGGGCTGCAATTCACCCTCCAGCACCGTGCCGTCGAGCTTCATGCGCACGATGTCCTGCGCACGCAGTACATCATAGCGCACGGACGTCGGCGTGATGAGCATTTCATCGGGCGCGACGCGGCAGCTCATGTTGCCGCTCGTGCCGGAAAACAGGCCCTCGCGGAACGCCTCAAGCGATTTGTCCACGATCTCCTGACGAAGAATGTCCAGATTTTGTTCCATTTAGATCACCAGATTGTCCTTGCCGATGCTGCCGTCCGTAAAATAGCGGTGCAGATCGTAGGGAGAGTAGATACCAAGGTCGGTCACGACGCCCGAGACGAGATGCGGCGGCGTGATATCGAAGGCGGGATAGTAGCCCTTCACACCCTCCATCGCCGTGCGCACGCCCATGGCTTGGAGCGTGAAATTC
>ERZ824480.640-NODE-640-length-40780-cov-4.193616_pt1 | contig 40780 bp, 36 predicted proteins | sample MGYA00519861_ERZ824480 | MGnify/ENA primary metagenome ERZ824480 (study PRJEB31778, sample SAMEA3449152) | human gut metagenome | biome: human gut; feature: human-associated habitat; material: faeces | place: United Kingdom | collected 2010/2012 ... | reverse complement strand
CTTTCAAAAATGATGAATACCTTGCTTCCGGGACTTCGAGTTTCCGAAGGGCATGCAAATCAATCATCAGAGACAACAAAATCTAGAAATCACCTAAAACGAAAATGCGGAAAGGCAATTACTATAGTTCTCTGCCGGCAGGAATCGCTATGTTGTGGCTGCAAAATACTAAATATTCTTTGACATAATAAGCAATATGTGACGATATGATGATATTGGCTATACGAAGTTTGCGTTCATAAGATAAATTTACCAATAACGAACCTCATTTTTCGTTCGAAGTGCGTGTGATGATCTTACCTATTGCCCCTGTAATACTATAGTATTCATCTAACAGCCGATCCAGATATTCCAAACCACTTTCTGTAATTGAATAATATACACGCGTTCGTTTCACTCCAACCTTGATCTGTTCATACTCTAAATAGCCTTTCTCATTCAGCCGATACAATGTTGGATACATAGTTGCCTCATTAAGTTTATATCCCCCCTCACTATACTCTAAAAGTTCATTGGCAAGCTGATAGCCATACTTCTTCTCTGAACGCAGAAGTAACAACAATACCAGCTCAATTGTCCCATTTTTGATGTTACCTTTTGTTACTTTTGGTTCTTTCTTTTCTGCCATATTCTCACACCTTTAAGGTTATTAACTCATGTTTAGCCTGTTTCAGCCAATTACGGCTGTCTATTGTTAGTATACAGATTTTTTTATGTACTGTCAATCGATGCATTAACGTTTAATACTTTACAAAGTAAATTACTTATTGACAGACTTATAACATAAAGATATAATGTTATACATCGAAGTAACGAAAGGGGTATATATGATAAAATATAACAAAATCCTTAGCTGTCTTCTTGCCGCCTTACTATTAACCGGCTGTCAAGCCACCCCATCTTCCGTCAAAAACAAAGCGAAAGATTACACAAAATCGAAAGATGTAACCACCGGCAAAGAAGAATTTGTCTCTGTTGACCATCTGTTAGACAATATGGATTCTCTGTTAAAAGCATCGTATCAAAATATGATCTTAGCAGATACCATTCGTATTGAACAACCTCAATCTGTCTCTGTACTACAGCTTGAGATCCCAAAAAATCTAGCAACACCGGAAAATGTAAAAAAAATGTCAAGAACCATTCTAGGCACAAATAAATACGATCATCTAATAAAAAATTTCAAAAAGCAATGCCACTTTGATTACGATATTTATGGCATTAATTATAATTCAAAAAAAGATCCAGAAATCCAAATTGACGCTTCTGGTTTCTATGTAATTTTACCAAATCCAAAGCTTTTTGGTGCCTATGGGATTAGAGCTATCTATCATGCAGATTTTGGTCAACCATTAGGTTACTGCACACTTAATGGAAATAAAGTATTGCTAGATACGCAATGCCAATATGTAAACAACTGGTGCGATGAAAAAGCAAATGTAATTGAAACTATGTATGACGACTTTCGCGTTAAAACAATTTATAAATGTAAGTCTGACGGCATAGAATATCTAGCTTACGACATATGCAAATATTACAAAGGAATTCCATTCGATGACATTAGCTACTCTACCGACCAGGAAAACACCATAGATACTATATCCTACTTTTCAAATATTTTAAACATTACCACCCTTGACCAACCCAAGATCGAGGGTATGCGCAATAATAATTTTTGCTTTAAAATCAAAAGCGAAAAAACACATAATGATAAATTAATAAGTTTGAAGCGAGCATTAAACCTTGCAGAAACGCAAATGTCTGGGGCACATAAAAGTGAAATTATAGACATTGACATCAAATATTCAATTTGTGAAACCGCGCAAACAACTTACACCGATACTGGTAAAGAAAAAATAATATGCTCATATGAAGCCCGTCCTGTGTGGTCTTTCATCATGGATAACAAAGAACATCAAACCAAAAATGTTCAATGGTCCAGAAAATTCATTAATGTTGATATGATTACCGGTGATGTTAAATATCATGAGTCTGATAATTGGGATGATTAATCTCTTGTTATCAACTCAAGTACGATCAAGACAAGGAAGTGAACTATTATGCACAAAAAATATGCAAAAACCATTAGCTGTCTTCTTGCAGCTTTACTATTAACCGGCTGTCAAGCCACCCCATCTTCCGTCAAAAACAAAGCGAAAGATTACACAAAATCGAAAGATGTAACCACCGGCAAAGAAGAATTTGTCTCTGTTGACCATCTGTTAGACAATATGGATTCTCTGTTAAAAGCATCGTATCAAAATATGGTCTTAGCAGATACCATTCATATTGAACAACCTCAATCTGTCTCTATATTGCAGCTTGAGAACCCCAAAAATCTGGCAACACCGGAAAATGTAAAAAAATTATCTAAAGTTGTCCTTGGCACCAACAAGTATGATCATTTAATTAAAAATTATAAAAATGAAAAATGGGCAGTTGGTGACACCTATGGATTTAACTATGACTCAAGAACTGATTCCTCTGGCGATATCGATAATGTGGGATTTTATGTAATGAATACCAAATTATACCTTTTAGGCGCATATGGCATTCGAAACATTTACCACCCTGATTGGGGCATTCCTCTAGGCAATTGTACCCTTAATGGAAAGAAATGCTCTTTAACCAAACAATATCAATACGTAGAAAATTGGGCAAAGAAAAATGGTAATGTTATCGAAAATATGTATGACGATTTCCATGTCAAAACAATTTATAAATGTAAAAGCGATGGTATCGAATATCTTTCCTTTGATGTTTGTAAATATTATAAAGGGATTCCGTTTGATGACATTTGGTTCTCTCCAGAACAACGCAATTCCATTGATGACATTTCTTATCCTCCAAATGTCTTGGAAATCTGCACTCTTGGTAAACCAAAAATCGAAAGCCTGCGCAATAATAATTATAGTTATACCATAAAAAAAGAGGAACCACACAATGACAAATTAATTGGACTAAAACGTGCCTTAACATTAGCTGAGTCACATATGTCCGGTACTCACAAGTATAACATTGTAGATATCGATATTAAATATACAATATGCCAAGCTACCAAAACAACTTACACAGACGATGGCAAGGAAAAAATAACGATTTCCTACGAGGCTCGTCCTGTGTGGTCTTTCATTATGGACAACAAAGAACACCAAACACGAAACATTCTGTGGTCTCGAAAATTTATTAATATTGATATGATCACCGGAAATGTTGAATATCATGAGTCTGATAATTGGGATGATTGATAAATAGCAATATAAGAAAGGCAGTGTTATTATGAAACGCACAAATTCCTGTACAACCAAAAAATCATTTGCGGAAATCAGCATTTTTCTTGCCAGTAAATGGTTCTTCATTAGCATATTTGTTGTCACCATTCTATGCTATATGACCCCAGTCTATTATGGCGATGGTGTTTCTGAAATGTCAACCTTAGAATTATTACGTCTAAAGGCTAACCCCTCTTTTGCCATTGAGCCTATGCAGTATCAAATCTCAGTTATCCTTCCTAGAGCAGTGCAAGGGTATTTAGCAATGTTTGTACCTGTACTATCGGCTCTGCCATTTATTGTTTTTCAACAGGCTGAAAAATCCGGACGTTATCAACGATTCTATATGTTCCGCTCCACCTCCTCAAGACAATATTACGGCAAAAAATGGCTATTCGGCATGGTGACTGGCGGACTTGTTTTGCTATTTGGAGTAATACTTTTCGAATTGTCCTTTATCGCGATGGATTATTATATCTCCGGCACAATTACTGTCGGCAAATCTGTTGAACAACTATTTTACATGCAATATTACGCCGGTATCTTTGTATATGGTGCAGTGTCTGCTATACCTGCTATGTTGATTAGCTTTTTGTGCTGTAACCTTTATTTTATCGTATGTATACCATTTATCGCAGTTTTTATGTGTAATCTGCTTGTTTCTTATTTGTACCGCTTTGCGGACAATTGTCCCATTCCACATTTCGTACAAATTCAAGGGAATTTATACAGTTTTGGATTTTGTTATATATTCAGCGATGTATTATCGTTTGTACAGCTTACAATAGAAATGATCGTGCTATTGACGGTCTCCGTAGGATTCGTAGCATTGCACAATCACCTTAAATTAGATCTAACCGATTAGCGAAAGGAGTTTGACCATGAAAACATTTAAAATGATGCGTAGCGAATATTTATGCTGGCTATTTAATTCCAGAATTATTTTGCTTCCCTGTGTCTTTATCATAGTGTATACCATGATCACATCGGATCTCGTCAAATGTGCAAATAACATGGGTGCACCAATCAATTTATTAGAACCTTTTATTGGCATCTGTAATTCTGCCACATTTCTTGGATTTATACCGATTGTTTTTTTGGTTCTAATAGCAGATTTTCCTAGAATCGATAATAATATGATTTTCAAAATTTATCGTGCAGGAAGGATAAAATGGGTGTTATCACAGTTGCTATTTTTACTTGCTGCAGACGTTACTTTTGTATTTCTATTATTTGTTGGCATTACACTTCCAATACTACAGCGCGGATTTTGGTTTAATGGCTGGAGTGATGTTGTCACCGACATGACTCGAGTTTTTCCTGAACTTGCTGACTCGGATATTTCAAAATTTATTCCTGCCAACCTTTACTATCAAATGCTTCCCTTCCGTGCTGCGATTCTTTCCAGTGTTTTTTTAATATTATATCTATATTTGATAGGTATGATTATGCTAGTCATAAAAATACACGGGCAAGGCACTTTCGGAATTGTAATTCCCGGTCTCATTGTAATTGCCGGATCAGGATTGGTACAGCTGGGACATGTTAATGCTAAATGGCTGTTGCCCGCTGCTCATGGGATCGTGCGAACACATTATTCCACCTATTACCGACACATGGATTGTACACTGACAACATCCTTTTTGTATTTCTTCGGAATAATCGGGATCCTGCTTGTTCTTGTTCTGATCCAAGCACGTAAAATCAACTACACCAATATCATTCAAGTCGAATAAGGAGGACTACCATGACAAATAAAACAACTAACTCATTCATCCAAGTAAATGACATCGTACTGCGTTTCAAAAAAGATATTTTGCTAGATCACGTTTCCTACCAATGCGAGCAGGGGAAGATTCATGGCATTGTCGGACGAAACGGCAGTGGTAAAACATTACTGATGAAATGTATCTGCGGATTCATCCGTCCCAATGAAGGGCATATTTATGTCAGAGACAAGGAGATTGGTAAAGATATTGATTTTACTCCGGATACGGGAATCATCATTGAAACCCCGGGATTTATTCCTTATTATTCCGGCTATCGTAATCTCAAAGTACTGGCTGCTATCAACAATCGTATTTCACGAAAAGACATTGAAAACGCCATGTATCAGGTAGGACTTGATCCAACAATGAAAAAACGTGTTGCAACATATTCACTCGGCATGCGACAGCGTTTAGGTATTGCACAGGCAATTATGGAAGATCCCTCTTTAATTATATTGGATGAACCATTTAACGGTCTGGATAAACATGGCGTAGAAGAAATGAGAGAATATTTTCTATCTTTGAAAAAGAAAGGAAAAACCATTCTACTCACCTCACACAACACAGAAGATATTGAGTATTTATGTGATACCGTTGTAGAAATGGATCACGGCAAATTTATATAATCTAGAATCATAGGAAGGTGGTCAAAATGAAAAAAATTTATTTTGCAACAGGCGTTTTATTAATCAGTATGTGTATGCTATTAGCATGTGAAAACAAGAACGCATCCCAAGGTGACAGTAAAAAAGCAGAGCAGTCAAAACAAGCAACTGAAGCTCCCAAAGATGCAAAAGTTGCCACCGCAGAAAATGGCAAACATACTGAAAGTAATGACGTAACCGTTGATGTCCAAAAATATCATAATACTGAGAAAATTGTTTCCGAAAACGACTATGCGATATCCTCCGATCTGCAGGACATGAGCGAAGAAGCCCAAGAAATCGTTGAAGCAAAAATACGCACTTTTCAGTATGTTGTTATTGATGGGGATGCTTGGACAAAAATTGAGCTGGACATTCAAAACAGTCTGTCTGGGACCTTGAAAAAAGGCGATTCCATTACTTTATATCAGTCTGGCGGTTATGTCCCTTTGACAGATCACATTGCATATTATAAGGATGCATTCCGATACAAAGAATGGTCCAAAAAGAAAATAAACGACACTATTTTGCAGGAAACCATTAATGGCGAAGGCGAACCTGTAGTAGGTACAGAAGCAATATACTACTTAACCAAATTTAAGAAAGATGGAATCCTAAATGGCAATTATGGTCGAGTGTGTGGCAAATATGCCCAGTTAAACAAAATTAACGATAGTTCGTATAAACATGAGCAAATGAGTGGCAGCAACAGCTCCGAAAAAGTGACCATTTCAGACATTAAGAAAGAACTCCACGAATAGCAGTCAACTCATCGTCTGCTCAAAATCTTCGGGTAACATAAATACAATATCGCAGCAAAAAGACCAATGACAGCAATCAGAATACCGAGCTTAAAGCCTGGGGAAACATATCGAAATTCAACGGTGTGTTTCCCCGGACTGCATTTAAATTGCATAAACGTATCGGCATATGTTGTATAGTTGACTTTTTTACCATCGACGAGAATAGTCCATCCCTTATCATAAGGAATGGAGGTCATAACTGCCTGCTGATCGTCAGCCAAAGTGATGGAACCGGTAATTTTGCCGTGGCTGTGAGACTTGACCTGAAGCGCATTCCCAGCTAACGATTGCATCGTTTCTCTAACAGTTGCCATATCTAATTGGACAATTTCGGCATAAGACGGTCCATACGTATTGCCATCATCTGTTGTTACCACCTGAACCGTTACCGTTTCGTTTTGTTTGAAATTGCCCAGATACAAAATACAGTTGGTTTCATTGGAAAAATAATCTCCAATATAAGTCCCGTTCACATAGACATTGGCATAAGGCGAATTACCCTCCATATACAAATACATAGGGTTATTTGAAGCAGCAGTTATCTGATAGGTCCATGTATTCGCAGCTTCCTGTGAGTATTTAACATTGCAATTCCAAAAATAATTTTTATGTTTGCCGGTAATTCCTGTTACGAAAGAATTTTCATTGCTAAATACACTCTGTTGTGCGATATTATCCGCTTTGCGCAGATCAGATACCGCATAAGCAAAAGGAAGTGCCATATTATTTTGATAAGAAGCGGCCATGTCGTTTAGCGTGTTATCCTTACTGTCTATAGTTGCATATACTGCAGACAGATCACGCCGTGAAAGAACGTATTTACATCCAAACAAGCTGTCAGTCAGAGGCGTGGAACCATAGCCTGAATTCCAAAAATAAGATTGTGCCAATCCTAAAGTTTTTGTCAATTTGTTGACATGAACATTAAACGCAGAGGAGTAATGTGTCATACCGTTATAACCGAGTAGCATCGCATCGTTTTTAGAAAATTCATAGGTCTGGTTAATACGGTACAAATCTTTATCTTGTTTCTGAACCTTTTGCACCAATGTTTGTGTTTCTTTGATAAATTTCGTATATTCTGCCATTTCGGTATAACCAAACTCCTTGTCCAGACCGTCGAACATTTTGCGGCCGTTACCGGTCATATCAATGATCGTGCCAAGCAGGCAAAGGGTAATCGCTGCCGATACTACATATTTTTTATGAACAAGCTGCGTGATTACCATAATACTCCGCAACGCCATATAAATCAGCGTAAAGCTGCACAAAAAAGCATAGCGATATGGAAACCAGTTTGGATACTGGAAGCCATGCCACACTTTGTCCAAAGGAATATAATAGAAACTGATCGCAAATAATATCAGCATTGCTGCCATTCCAATTTTTTCCCGCAATTTTATCTGCCGCAGCAAAAAATATATCACAGCAAGCAGCACAAGCAACAGTCCCGGATAGATCGAAGGAAGCCCGCTATTGGTGATGCTGTCGTATTTACCGGGAAGCAATTTTGTGAAAAGATTCTTGAATACAAAATTCGTAGATTGCTGTGGTTCATAACCGGTAAATCCAGAGTCCAATTTTCCGGACATGAGTGCTTTGAGAGCCGGCAATAAAATAGGCGCTGTCATAGCAACTGCGAGCAAAGCAGCAATTACAAAATGCAGTAAGCGTTTCCAATGTTCTTTATTAGAGTAAACCTCACTAATTGTGGAATGACCCGAAACGTGTTGACGACTTGAGTGAGCGTTGTAATTACAAATCCACATGATCAGAAAATATAGACCGGTAAAAATACCGACCATATATCCCGTATAATAATTACTCATACACAAAAGTGCATAGCAAATAATGAAACAGATACCACGTTTCCCATCCAATATTTTTTCTGCTCCCAGCAATACTAGCGGGAGAAAAATAACGCCATCGAGCCACATAATACTAAGAGAATATACCATAGTGTAAGACATAAAAGCATATCCGATCGCAGGGATCAACAGCGCAAAATATCGCTGGCCATTGTATTTTCGTCGCAGATAATTCGCATATATCACAAAAGTCAGTGAACACAGTCCTATTTTTAGGACAGTAATAATTTCAATAGCCACCGGCATTTTGCTGACTGGAAATAGTAACGTCAAAAACGAGAGCGGACTGGAAATATAAAAAGCGAATACTCCCATGTAATTGCCGCCCATAGAGCGTGCCCAAGAGAAAAATAAAGAATTATCTCCATGTATCATACTACGCAGAGAAGCCAAAAATTCCACATTCTGATCGCGCATATCCATGATCAGCATTGACTTCGTGCCAAACGGATAAAAATGATTTGCTTTTAGGATGAATAGCATCATCAGTTCGGCAAGAAGAAATGCCGCACTATAAAGTAATACGGATTTACTGCGTGCAGAAACTTTAGAGGTTTGTTCGTCCTCTGCAGAATATTTGGAAGCATTATTGCTCATTTTAGTATGGTTCTTTTTATGATATGTGGATATTGTTTTCTTTTTGGCTTTATGCATAATAACCCTACACTCCTTTTTTCGGCTCTATCCTATCGTTCAACACATCAATGCAAAATTGCCGACAAATTATTCATAATACCGGCCGCAACTTCCGGGTCGTTCATGGTATAAACATGAATATGTGAAATGCCGTTAGCGATCAAATCTATGATCTGATCCGTTGCATAGGCGATACCAGCCTGCTTCATTTTGGCTGGATCATCTCCAAACCAGTCAACGATGGATTTGAATCGCGCAGGAACACAACTGCCAGACAATTGAATACTGCGTTCCACTTGATTTTTACGCGTAATCGGCATGATCCCTGCAATAACCGGAACCAATACCCCCGCTTCGCGCAGACGATACATATAATTATAAAATATGCTGTTATCAAAAAACATCTGTGTTGTCAAAAATTCACAGCCTGCGTCTACCTTCTCTTTAATATGTTGAATGTCCTGTGCTTTGCTAACCGCCTCCGGATGTCCTTCCGGATAACAAGCGCCGCCAATACACATTTCCGGTGCAATTTGTTTGATATAACGCACTAATTCAACTGCATAATGAAATTGATCAGGCAATGGGAATTCAGCGTCTGCCGGAATGTCTCCTCGAAGTGCCAATACATTTTCAATCCCGGCCTCCTGCATACACTCCAACTGTTTTTTTACAGTTTCTTTAGTAGAGGAAACGCAGGTTAAGTGTGCCATAGATGGCACATTGTATTCCGCTTTAATATCTTTTGCAATCTGCACTGTATAAGCACTTGTGCCACCCCCGGCTCCATAAGTAACACTCATAAAATCCGGTTGAAGTGCTGCAATTTCTCTTACAGATCTGCTTACTTGTTCTACTGCTGTATCCTTTTTAGGTGGAAAAACCTCTAATGATAATGTCACTTTGTCTTCCTGCAATAATTGTGTAATCTTCATATGTTCCTCTCTCTGTTTTTTTGTGCACGTTTAGCAAAAGTCTTGATTTACTGACTTTGCTAAGCAGTTAATCAGTTATTATCTAAATCCATATTTTTTTAGATCAACACGACCATTTTTCACTTCTATTCCATCCGCCCGGAGCAGATCTGCCTGCACATTTTCCCCACCAAAAGCAAATGCCCCAGCCAATTCTCCTTTCGCATTGACAACGCGATAACATGGAATATGTTCCGGGTCCGGATTGTGATGCAGTGCATTTCCGACCGCGCGCGCCATGCGAGGATTGCCCGCCATCGCCGCGACATCTCCATACGTCGCCACCTTACCGCGGGGAATTTGCCGCACTGCCTGATATATGCGCTGCGTCGGGCTATCCGACACCAAATCATAACTTTCTGCGATCATCCGCTTCAGCGTATCTTCCGGTACAGTGCCATCAATAACTACCGTGTTCCAATGCTCCTTGTTTTGATGATACCCCGGCTGTACCGCTGTAAATGCCTCGCGCCAAAAATCTCTCCATTCCGGATCAACTTTCACATTGATATGCAATAAACCATCCTTTTCATAAGTCCACAGAAATGCTTTCTTTGTGTTTCGAACACGCACCAACTGCCAATTAGGATCCCGAAATGGCGCATTCTGGTAGGTGTCCGGAAAGGACAAACCATATGCTAAAATTTCTTCTCTGGTATTCATCGTTGCTCCTCCATGCCTATTGCCTATGATCACACTCTAATCACAGATCCGGTCGCGGCCACCTGCTTTTGCATCATATAATTTCTTATCTGCCCTGCGCAATATATCGTCAATTTTCTCATCCGATGCGACCTGAACAACACCAACGCTCATCGTCACGCAAATATTCTGTCCTTGACATTCTATCGACTGTCCTCGCAGCACATCCAAAACATCTTGAAGAATTTGCTTGGCCTGCTCCTGCTCACAATCCTCTAAGACGATCAAAAACTCCTCGCCTCCCCAGCGGCAAACATAACCTTTCGACATTATCTTTTCTCTCAAAATTCTGGCTACCTTTGTCAATACAACGTCACCAGCTTCATGTCCATACCGGTCATTGACTCTCTTAAAGAAATCGATATCACCAATCGCAACGCAGTATTCAATACCACTCTCCTGCATCTTTTTACACATTTGCTGCAAACACTTATCTCCATAACGACGGTTGTATAGCTGAGTCAACTCATCTAATTCCACCTGTCTGCGTATGGATTCCTGCATCTTTTTACCACTGCGGGCCAGATCTCCCAATTCGTCTCCGGATTTTAGAAGATGACTAGGCAGTTCGGTATCAAACTCTTCCTGCGTTAATTTTTTCATGAAAAACTGTAACGCACGGATCCGATCAGCCAATGTATGTGCATACCAAATGCTGATCGCACCGATCACAAACATCGCTGCAAGGCAAACGAACAAAATGGGAAGAATCGCTGTCCGAATATTTTCCTCTACATCCGCTGCACGCCTACATACACCCACCATCCCAAAACAGGTTCCGTCCTGCAAAAAAATCGGTTCATAATATGCAAAATTACGTTCATTACTTACCGTTGTGGTACTCTGATAAAAATGCGGCTTTTTCTTCTTTAAGACGTCTTTTGTAATTACAGAAGAAACTGCCGTATTGATAAATAAACGCCCTTTGGCATCCTGCAAAGTAGTTTGTAAACGAACATCTTGGCAAAACAGAGTAACATCTACACCCATAATATCTTTCATATTATCAATAAATTCTGTATCCTTCGTTATGTCTTTGCCACCTTTATAAATATGGTAATTCCCTTTCTCGTCTTTATTTAGCGAAAATTCCCCCGGATAATTTTGATCTAATATTTTCAGGATCAGCTTTGTCTCCTCTGTCATTTCCTTTTGCACATGATTCTCCATGCTTTTGGAAAATGCGTGCATTCCTACCCCTAGCAAAACAATTCCAAGCGCAAGAACCGGCAATACTGCCAAAGCCAACATCTTAAGACCGAGACTTTTTTTGTTATGTATCTTCTGTTTTTTCATCTCTTTCATGCTCATCCTCCATATCTCCAGTGATTTTATTGCTTACTCAGCTCCCAAAATACCACCGCATTAAATCTCTTGATTTTCCGGCTAACGACCTTATTGTCCCTGTATCCAATGATTTATTGCTTACTCAGTTCCCAAAACGCCACTGCACTTGCAGCCGCCACATTAAGCGAGTCCACGCCATGGGACATCGGGATCCGTATCGTGTCATCACATTGTTCAATGGTTCGATCTGCTAACCCTTCCCCTTCTGTTCCCAAAATAATAGCAAGTTTTGGCTGACTGCGCAGCCGCGGATCATCAATTGCAATTGAATCCTCCCGCAACGCCATTGCCGCTGTGTGAAAATTCAGTTTTTGCAATGCAGTAATATAATCCCCATCTGAGGTAAAAAACGTCCATGGAACCTGAAACACAGTTCCCATACTGACGCGAATTGCCCGTCGATATAACGGATCACTACATGCAGGTGTCAGCAATACCGCGTCCATATTTAACGCTGCTGCTGCTCGAAAAATTGCTCCCACATTTGTCGGATTCACTACATTCTCCAGCACGGCAATTCTCCGAGCGTTCCGGCAAACTTCCTCCACTGATGGCAGATCACCACGGTACATCGCACATAACATTCCGCGTGTAAGCTGGAATCCGGTAATACCAGTCAACACTTCAAATGGTGCTGTATAAACAGGAATGTTTCCACATCGGCTGATAATCCTGCGTCCTTGTTTTTCAAAATGTTCATCTTCCATAAGAAGAGATACCGGCTCATATCCGGCATCAAGCGCGCGCTCTATCACGATCGGACTCTCGGCAATAAAGATTCCCGGCTGGTGCGCCGGGCGAAATTTAAGCTGCGCCTCACGATCTCTAGCGTAAACATCCAACTCTGGGTATGTTAAGTCATTTATTCTAATCCTTCTTGCCATTTTGATCCTCGTTTCTTCTTTATCAATCTCGTAAATCCACTCTTTCAGAGCTTATTTGCTTGTTTCACAAGCTTATTTGCTCGTTAATGAGCCCAGAAAAGCAAATGTCTGCTTCGCGGCCGCTTGTTTTTCTCTAAGGCTCATTATATCACAAATTCGCAACGCAAGGGAATTTCAATTCAATTTCATTTTTCAGGAAAATCTCAGAATTTCAATTCAATTTCATTTTTCAAGGAAACTTCAGACTCTCCATTGATCATAGATTCTCAAGACAAAAAAGATAGAAAAATACCGAGAACATTATTGTTCTCGGTATTTGATATATACAACTTTGTACGCAAGTACGTCTCTTTTTGATTAACGCTTGCTAAACTGAGAACGCTCGCAGGACAAGGGTTTGCAGAGGTAATGTTGCATACTTGTTGTATGCGTAGAGCTGTCCACACAGTTTCAAAGCTACACACATTATTTTAGTCAGAAAAGCTTATCACGATTTTATTCTTTCAACTAATTTTAATAGTTCTCTATTTAATGCTCGGCTATTTATTGCAATCCCCAAATTTAAATAATCACCGTCGCTACTATTGCTTTTTTTCAATATAGTTTGCGTCATTACTCCTACAAAAAGAAGTCTGTTTCCAACAGCAATTCCATCCTTTGTTGGATATGTTCCTCTATTATATATAAACACTGGGCTTCCACTTGATCCTGGAAAAACTCCGGCATCTACCAAAAAGACTTCTTCTCCTTTAAAATTATTCCATATCGGTGTGGCCGTTATTCCTTGACGGACTATAGACATCTTGTTAATTTCATCATATAAACCATTAGGATATCCAATAAAAATAATATTCTCTATTGCTGCCAATTCGTTAATCTGTTCATCGTTAGGAATCATCTCCATACTCACTGTACGGTAAAATGGAATGATATTTTTACTAAACAATTCATTAAAAGTTGCTGCTATTGGCAATGCTACTAAATCTAAATCACCTAATTTATTATTCACAATTGTTTTGTCGAAATGGATCTTCATACTTTTGTCTGTTGGTTTATCTTTCTCTGCAAGATGAAGTTCAAAAAACCCTTTTTCTGCATGCGCTAATACATGATAATTCGTAACCAAAAAAGGGATTGATGTATCATCTGTTTCAAAAATCGAATAAATAAATCCTGTGCCAGAGCACTGTGAACCGTCAAAATTTTTCACATACAACGGCACTGTGGTATACATTAACTGAGTACTGATATCCTTTATATTCATGCTCTTATTCCTCCATTTCATCAGGATTTGGTATATTCTCCTGAATAATATCTGCTAATTCCGTTGCTGTTATAGTTGATTGTTTTCTAACCATAAAGTATAATACAAAAAATATTCCGCCAAGTGCCGGACATACAGAATAAAATATAATACTCCAAAATTTATATTCGTATTTAATTTGAGAAATTAATGCACTTAAAAATGCTCCAAGAAGCAAAGTCGATAACGAAAGCCACAATTCTGCCCATAAAAATTTTGCCTTTTTAACATCATCGCACGCTTTATATATTTTTCTAATTGATGAAACTCTAATTGCATATGTAAAATCATTAGCATCGTTCTTAGGAACCCTAACATCCATTGTCTGATTTATCTTTAGCACATTATTATTACTCACCACATTTCCGGCATTTTCCACAATAGCATCATCAAATTGAAACCAGTTTTCTTCATTATCCATTGTCTTCCAGACACCTCCCTTTTTCATGTATTTACATATCTATTTTCCAAAATAATCATTCTTATATATCTCTCTTATATCAATTTTTATACGACGTATTACAATACAAATGAGTAACTTGCCCATTGCACATTGCATTAGTCCCACCATCTCGTTTCCGCTGAATATGATCAACAGACATAGAATTGCTAGAAATATACCCTCCGCAAATAGGACACTTAGGAAGAGCCTCAACAAATGCACTCATCTTAATCTGCTGCTTTTTCCCCCTAGAAAAATTACTTTTTACACATATTTTCTCATTGTCAACAATTTCTATTTGCAAATATTTAAATCTATCATCTTTTCTTATTTCCTCCACAATAGACTCTTCATCATAATTAGGATTTCTCAATATAATATCAACCAATAATGAAAAATAATCTTTTATTGAAGTATACGCTCTCTTACTTTGTCTATTCTTTCTCATTATTTGCTGAACCAAAAAATTATATTGATATATAACTTTTTCAAAAATACATCTAGCCTCTATAAACCTATCTATTTTTTTGTTTTCTATAAGCTCTTTAACAAACATTAGAAACCCATAATAAGATCCTATTCTATGTTTCCCTATTCCAGAATAGAAATACACGAACGGATGAATTCCCAGTGAAAATTGTTCTTTAGAATTTATATATTGTAATATAGTCAAGGTTGTCCTTAAGTACTCAATCACCTCTTCTGCATTCCCTACAGTCAACAATGTCTTTTTATCTATTCCATTGCATATTCTCACCGTTTGAGTGACTACATTCAGTGTAAAAGACGAGTTTAATGGTCCTCCAATTGGCATCGAATTTATATCATCTTTATCAACATTTCCATTTCCAAACATTATTTGATGTATTTTTTTTGATAAAGAAACAATGCGATTCTGCTCATTCTCACCATAAGCCGACCAATAATTATACCCCTTTCCTGCACGTACAATTGCACGTGCAGCAATAGCATAGGAACACTCTCTATTTTTTATCAAATCTAATTCAGCATCGCTTATTTTGGTTGCTGACTGATTAATTTTCAAAAAAGAATCCTCCGCTTTAGAAGCATTACCATCTACCCATTGTAATTGAATAGCTAATGCTCCTAAATTTTTAGCAATTTCATTTTTATTTTCATCTTCTGTTGTAATTCGATTTTTCGATATTGACTCAATTTCTTTATACGATCCTATTCTTTCATTCACAAGCTCTCTAGTTGTTTCAGCTATATGTCTTTGCTCCTCCGAAATATAATTTCCATAATAATCGTTCGATATTGATCCATCGCCATAGTCATCGTTTATCCAAGCTCCAAGACTACTCAGTCTATGTGCCCCATCGATAACAAATATATATCCACCTTGATTTCTCCACAATATTATCGCCGGAACCAGTTCGTCATTCACAAAGCTCTCTATCATTGAACACACTTTTTCAGCATCCCATTCATTCGTTTCTCGTTGAAATATCGGTTTCCTTAATGCACTAAAGAAAAACGAATCATATTTTAAATCTTCTATTGATAAAGTTGTTTTATTTCTTGTATTTCCACTACTCCCTGTAGCAGATAACACGTTAAAATCCTCTCTTGGAATTAATGCGTCTAATGTAATTGTTTTCATTTATCTTTTATCCTCCCATGTGCTTATTAAACATTAACATAATACCTCTGACTTCATCAATCACAGCAATTTTATAATATCTTTGTTGTTCTGCAAGGTATTATGCCCTTAATCTTACCTGTTCTGTTTCAACCATTTGATTCGCTAAATCCCGTTTTACATACTCTGCAATCGGTTCAGCAACCGCTAATGCTAATCTCACTGGTACGGCATTGCCTATCTGTTTATACACCAGATCCAATTTGGCATTCTCATTTCTGTTGCTAGATCCTCGACTAAATTCATACCAGTCAGGAAATGTCTGTATTCTTGCGATTTCCTTTACTGATAAACGACGGTTATTCTCCTCGCCATCACTAAATGCATACTGATCCTTACCGATTTTCACCATAGGTTCTCCACCGGGATGAATTGGTGCCTGTCTGCCGGATGCTTGAATTGTAAAACTTGGCTGTGACCACTTTTTCTTACGATTTCTAGACATGAAGATCGTTGAGTATGACCCCGTAAAATAATCCCCTGGATCATTCTCCAAATCGCCGATTGCATCCCATAATGTGACTACCTCTTTCAGATTTTCAACACCATATCCATGCGTTGGCTCTGGATGAACATATTGATAATCCAAATCATTCCGAACCCCCACCAGAATAACACGTTCTCTAACCTGTGGAACACCATATTCTGCTGAATTAAGCAGTTTATGATATATTGTATATCCTGCTGCGGAAAAGTCCTGCACAATCTGCTTAAACACCTCGCCTTTTCCAAGTGTCATCATGCCCTTTACATTTTCTGCCACAAAAATTTTAGGCTTACTCTGCATCAGGCAACGAATAAAATGCAGGTAAAGAAAATTACGTTTATCATCCACCAATCGTGGTCCTGCTTCTGAAAATCCCGGACATGGAAAGCCTCCCAGCACGATATCCGCCTTAGGAAACTCCTTGATTTTCCGAATATCACTTTTATCCATATAAATATATCTACCAGCATTTTGTGCATAAGTTTCCCTTGCCTCATCAAAAATATCATTTACATAAATGGTATTAAATACATTATTTTCTATGTTTGCATCGAAAACTTCTTTATCAGCAAACGCTTTTTCCATAACTGTTTCTCCCATAACAGCTTTCAGCCCTGCTAATTCGAACCCGAGATCAAGCCCTCCACATCCCGAAAACAACGATAACAGATTCCATTTATTAGTATCATATTTCAACTGGTCAAATTCAATCTGTTCACTACAATCCGCAAAAGCCATTCTTTCTTCCTCTATTTTTTGATTCAAAAGTGCTTTCACTTCATCTACATCATAATCCGGAGCTGGCTTAAATTTCCCACGCCCACGTTCTTCTAATATAACTGCCATTTTATTCACCTCTATAATATTTTGTCTGTTCCTGCATTATTTTCATCAATGTCATCTGTTGTTTTGATATGCAGTTTGTGCATATAGGTCAACAATCTCTCTGCCATTGCATTTCCTCTGATGATCAATGGTTCATCAAAAACCAATTCTGGAACGAGCTTTTCATCCACGGCATCCCATTTCACCTGCACTGAAAGTGGTCTGTCTCCATCCCACTTTTCTGCGAATGTACGATAATTTAGTGCCTTACACGCAAAATAAATCTCTGGATGCATCCGAACATATTCAGCAATCGGAATCATTTTATCCACTATATCCTGTGCACTACTTATATTTTCATCCATCAAAATATAATTTGCTACGCCACAGTTTGCAATTATTTTGCCGTTTACCGAAGCATTTCTCTTATCCTCTGATAAATTTGTCCCTGCGTAGACATCTATTACCTGTTCTTCAGTCAGGATCATTTTTCCTGATAAATCTCCACTTTTTTTATTTAAAAGTTCAAATTTCCACCCCAGGGTTATAGCTCCCTTTTTCGTCTTTTTGAAGTTATTTTTATAAATAAGTATTCTTTCAAAAAAGCGTTCTTTAATTGCTGTTGTTGAATTTTCTATTAACAGCTTCCAGTCTTTACCAAACAACTGCTCAGCTCTTTCTGCACTCATCTTATTTTCAATAAAGTCGGCATTTTCCTTTTTGTAAGATATTTTTATTTCAACCGTATCGTCATCCGACTGTGCTAAAATATATATGTCTGTCTTTGGCTCTCCTTTTGAACATGTCGGTTTTCCAGAAATAATCACTCGATAATCTTTTCCTCGGAAAGAAAACCTTGTTCCCTCTGCCATCATTGAGCAGACCTTTCTTTCAACTTCTCCAAAATCACTCATGATACTACCTCCCCTAATATTGCTTTCTGCATATTTCGTTTCTTGAAATATTTTCAAACGAATGAACTACTTTTCCCCCCATATCTGTCGCATTATTCTGTATAAATGCAAACAGTTCAGGATATTTATCCAAGTAGTAATACATCTGTGGACATACAAATTTAGGATCAAACTTCCGCAACGTTTTTAATTCTATTGCTTTTGTCATTTGAAAAGATAGTATAGGCATTGCATATGTATGTCGCTGCAAATAATCATCTATTCGTTCGCATACCTGTTGATCCCCTTGGTATTGTTCCTTCCAAGTATGAATATCTATTTTTTTGCCCAAATGCACCCTCCCTATAATTTGTTTCATCGGAGTACTTACATACATATATGCTATAATCTCCTCATCAGGAAAGGTTCGCCGATATTCAAAAATTTTACTTCCATCCTTAATTTTATTAAACCATTCCGGCTTAAAGCTTAACAGCATCGTCCTCATAATAAAAGTCCCCATAATTTGCAATTCAGGTACAAACCACCAAATTAATTTTAGCACAAATACCTATATTTCTCTAGAGAAATTTTTCTTACTATTTCAAGCACAACCTCCTCTCCACCTCCGCTTCTACGCACATCTTAATCCCGTTCACACGCCTCACCCACTCCAGTGGATTTTCCGCTTTCAGTCGTTCATCCACACCTTCCTTTTCCATGATCCGTCTCACCGCCTGCTCGACCTCCCGATGGCATTCTTCATCCACTTCATGAAGTACCTGTTCCAGGTTCCATCCTGCAGCATCATCCGATACTCATCGCATTTCTGAATTATTAGATCTAAAGAAAGAAAATGTTCATTTAGACGAACAGTACTTTGATGTAATCAGCAGTAAAACAGAAAATGGTATAAGAAAAGTACCGATTGCATATAAAGTGCTTCCTTTTTATCAAAACTGGTACACAACTGATTCAAGCTGCGATTACTTGCTTCACACCGAGGACGGAAAACATTTCAAATATCGCAATTATTACGACAGCTACTTTCATCCTTTGATGGAGCAGTTAGGTATCAAACGAACTCCTCATTGCTGTAGACATATTTGCATTTCGATGTTAGCAAAGGCTGGCACAGACCAGACGATCATCAAAAAGATTGTCGGACACTCTGGTGCAATGACATTAACCGAAAAAGTATATACTCATTTCGATGTAAAGGAGCTAGTAGATGCAATCAATAAAATATAATTAAAAGAGGACATTTTCCAGTAATTTCTTACCGAAAAATGTCCTATATATCTTTTTATCCGTGTTGCATATGTGTTGCATATCCATCGAAATCCAGCACATTTGACAACTCTCCACAACATCTGTAACCCTTGAAAAATCGGGTTTTTCTCGTTTTCTGCGTTTCCGAGAATTATCTCTTTGATTAACGCTTGCTAAACTGTGGAGCTCTACGAGCTTTCTTAAGACCGTATTTCTTACGCTCTTTCATACGAGGGTCACGAGTTAAGTAACCAGCTTTCTTAAGTACCGGACGGAAGTCAGCGTCTACTGTCAAAAGTGCTCTTGCGATACCATGACGGATAGCGCCTGCCTGTCCTGTAAATCCACCACCACGAACGGTAACTTTTACATCATACTTATCAGCAGTGTTTGTTGCCTCAAGTGGCTGACGAGCGATGATCTTCAATGTATCAAGACCGAAGTACTCATCCATATCTCTTTTGTTTACAGTGATCTTACCTGTTCCAGGTACTAAATATACTCTAGCAATACTGCTTTTTCTTCTTCCTGTTCCATAAAACTTTGTGTTTGCCACGATGATTTCCTCCTCTCTTAGTTAGCTCTCTCTACGATTTCTAATACTTCCGGCTTCTGTGCTGTCTGCTCATGCTCTGGACCAGCATATACATGAAGCTTCTTAAGCATCTGACGTCCTAATGTTCCCTTTGGAAGCATTCCCTTTACAGCATGTGTAATAACATACTCAGGCTTCTTAGCTAACATCTCTTTCAGAGTAGTCTCTTTCATTCCACCAACATAATCTGAATGATGATAATAAATCTTCTGCTCTAACTTCTTACCTGTTACTTTAATCTTGTCCGCATTAACAATGATCACGTAATCACCTGTGTCGATATGCGGTGTATAAATCGGCTTATTTTTACCTCTTAATACATTTGCAACCTCTGATGCGAGGCGTCCTAATGTATGTCCTGTAGCGTCAACTACATACCATTTTCTCTCAACCGTGGATGGGTTTGCCATAAAACTTTTCATCCCAGTACCTCCTAACTAAATTCTCAACTATACTCTTTTTCGTCTGTAACAAATGCGGAATGTCCGAACCGCTTTGTTATCTATCGAAGCGCTTATTATGTCGGTCACCGGGGCTTTGGTGTTCCTGACACACGCCACACTGACCTATTATATTACGAGTAACCTTTAAAGTCAAGCAATTTTATTCACTTATCTATTGAACGTTATCTATTGAATTCCCCTTTCTGCAAGGGCAAATGCCACTTCATCAATTATCTTTCTCAAAGTGGAGATAAACTTTTCACTTAAGCAAAACAATCACCGTTCCTCACCCAAAGCACAAATCACTGTCTGCGCCTGTATTCTGGCAAAATAGTCATTTGGATGATTCAGAAAGTTCCCAGTCAGATCCAAATATGTTTTTTTCTTCATAAGCTGCGTCTGCACGAACTGAACATCTGCTACACCAACACCCCCACCTGCCATAGAATGCAGCACCTCTGGAAAAGTATGCTGCTTTGCTGCCGGCAGCATCTGTATACATTAAAAGCACGCCTCCCGGTAAATTTCTCCCGTTTCCTATACCGGTTTCATTATTTTTTGTAAATCCATACTCTCATCTCGCCTTCTTCACGATTGGCCCACGCAAAATATGGGATCCATTTCAAAGTGACCGGCTGATATTCTTCTCTCTCTGCCTTATGATACAATGGGTCGCTGTCGGTATTGGCCTTTTTGCGAAAACCAGCAAACTGATAACCAACAGCCTCTCTCCCCAAAAATGGTAGTGTGTAAGTTTCGGCCTGTTCCACTGCCTCTGGAGATGCGTATAACATATGCAGCTGCGCCCCATTGTCAACTTCTTCCAAACAATATACCAACGGGCCACACACTAACGACATTTGCCGGCTATTTTCACGAACCAGCGAATTAGCCTCATAAAAGACTGGTTTCATTGCAAAATGCGGACGTATTATTACCTTCTTTTGTCCATATATAGCAAGGTACAAATACCCCTCTCGGTACTCATAGCTCATCCCGGCTTTCTGCTGCCCGTCACCACAACCGTTCAAAGTCTCGCTCTGTACGTTTGCAAGATCCACCGACCAAACAGTTCCGTCTTCATCCTCCACTTCTACGCTCCATTGTTCTGCCCAACCAGGAATACGAATCGCCAACGTTCCCTCTGCCTCACTCGGATTATTCAACCGAACAGATATGTCTGAAGTATATGGCAAATGACTGGTCGTCTCAATCTCCACGATCTTTCCCTGCCATTTTGTCCGCAAAACACTTCCCATATAAAGGTCGATCCAAGTCGTATTCTCTGCATGATGGGCAATATATCTTGTAATAGAACCGATCAATCTCGCTAAATTCGGCGGGCAACAGGCACAGCCAAACCATTTTGCACGCCGGCTCTGTACATGCCAAAGCCGCTCATCTTCTTTACACGCTTTCGGATCCACCTCGAGCGGATTCGTATAAAAGAACTCAGTGCCATCTAACGAAATCCCACTTAGCACGCTATTGTACAACGCACGTTCCATAACATCCGCATACTCTCCCTTTGGCTGCAATTGAAGCATTCTCTTAGCCCAAAACACCAAACCAATTGCCGCACAAGTCTCCGCATACGCACTATCCGCCGGAAGATCATAAGCATAAGAAAAAGCTTCTCCATGACTGGTCGCCCCAACGCCACCGGTGATATACATTTTTTTGCGCGTTACATTTTTCCAGAGACGTTTCGCCACTTTTGCAAGCTCACCATCGTCATATTCTACCGCAAGATCTGTAAGCCCGGAATACAAATACATTGCACGCACAGCATGCCCCACCGCTTCCATTTGCTCTAGCACCGGCTGATGCGCCTGATAATAACGCATATCGGAATCTTTTTCGCCATGCTCTTTTCGAAAATAATTTGGCTCCCTGCCACGCTCCAGCACAAAATATCTTGCTAACTCTAAATAAGAAGTTTTGCCGGTATGACGGTACAGACGCACTAACGCCATTTCCGCCAGTTCATGCCCCGGATAACCATGGCACTTTCCTTCCTCTTTACCAAACAATTCGCAGATCAGATCTGCAAACCGCTCCGCCAAATGCAGCAATTGCTTTTTGCCAGTCGCCTCATAATAAGCCACTGCCGCTTCTGCCAAATGTCCAAAACAATAGAGTTCGTGATGATCCTTTAAATTGCTAAAGCGTTTCTTCGGATTTTTAATACTGTAAAAGGTATCCAAATATCCATCATTAAGCATTGCCTCTTCCAAAAGGTCCACCATCTCGTCTATGGTATGCTCTAGCGAGTCATCTGCCTTCATCATCAGACTATACGCTGCTGCCTCGATCCACTTATACAGATCACTGTCCTGAAAAACACATCCATAAAACGCATTATCCCCTTTTTTATGTTCCGGGAGCAGAGCATTTTCTCCCGGCAAACTCACAAAATCATCGGTCGGCTGTTCGGGCAGCGTCACTCCCTGTCTACGTAGTGCATTCACACGTGCCGCAGTACGAAAATTGTGAATGCAATAACTTTTATCTGCTCCCTCAATCCGGTCATTCAGTGCCTCCCATTGATATGGCAGCGCTTTTTCCCGGATCAAGCGTACTTTCTCGCCCCAAAAAGCATCTTTTAATTGTGTCTTTTCTTCACAATACATATGCAATCCTCCTCGCATCAGAAATCTACTAACATCATAAAACAACTGCCTGTATAACACAATCTCACGACGTTCATAAAAGTATCAAAAAGTAAGATTTCAGCTTGCTTATTTAACGCATCATGTTGTACTATTTTAATAAGGAGTAAAATCAAGGATTTTGTTGAACATGCACTAAAACAATAGGAAGGAATTGCTATGCGATTTTTATGGTTAGGAAAATTTCAATCAGACGCACCAGACTGGACACACCCTGCAAGAGAACTGGGCGAATATGAATTAATGATCGTAGATCATGGAACACTGTATATTGTCGATCACTCCCAAACACACACCGTTCACAAGGGAGAATATCTGATCATGCCGCCCACCACTTTACAGCACGGTACCAAGCCGTCTTCCTGTGGTTTTCACTGGCTGCATTTCGAAACTTCTGATCCTATTCCCTGCCCACTTACCGGAACCGTCACTAATACGGAATTAATTCTTGCCATGCTAAACACGATGCTGCAACTGGAACAACATCAACATTCCTCTGCAACAACCTATCTACTCCAAGCTCTGTTAGAAGAACTCGGTTGCGAAAACAATACCATTACCACACCACCGCATCGTCCTTTGCGCGAGCGTATTGACGAATATCTAAAATATCACCAAAATACACCGCATATGGTTCGTACTTTGGCAGACTATTTTGGATATCATGAAAAATATTTTTCGACCCTGTTTTATAAAGAAAATGGCATTCATCTGAAGCATTATCTAATGGAGCAAACCATGGAAAAAGGAAAAGCTCTTTTGCTAAATACCGATCTTCCCATTCACGAAATAGCTGCCGCCTGCGGCTTTCGCGACGCCCATAACTTTTCTCGAGCTGTACGGACAGCGTACCATATGACACCCTCACAGCTCCGGCAAACTTTTTCTCAAAAATAATCCCTACCGTATTGCAATTTGTGGTAAAATAGGAATGTACTGCGCTTGTGTGCACGAAAGCGCTGCCAACAGGCAAACCAAAGTATTATCTCAACAGCACTAAATACGTGCACGGAAAAGAGGAATATATGAACAAAATGAAAAAACTTGCTATTGCAACAGGTTGTTTTCTTTTGTTGCTGGTGTGCTCTCTCTATTGCAGCACAAACAAGGCCTATGCAAAAGAACAAACAGAATTTATCGTTGGATTTGATGCCGAGTTCCCACCGTATGGTTACTTGGACGAAAGCGGAGACTACATCGGTTTTGATCTGAGTTTGGCAGAGGAAGTCTGCAAACGAAATGATTGGAAACTGATCAAGCGCCCTATTTCATGGGATTCCAAAGATTCTGAATTAACTTCAGGTGCGATCTCTTGTATTTGGAATGGTTTTACGATGAATGGACGAGAGAAAAGCTACACTTGGTCAACTCCTTATCTAAACAACTATCAGGTAGTCATTGTCCGCAAGGACTCTTCTATTAAAAAGCCTGCCGATCTCAAGGGAAAGGTTTTGGTCGTACAAAGCGATTCTTCTGCACTTGCTGCTTTGACGGGAGACGATGCTACACAAGCTAACCGCCAGATTGCAGATTCTCTCAAAGAGCTGCAGCAGGTCGGTGACTACAACTCTGCATTTATGAATTTGGAAAGTGGCATGGTTGATGCCATTGCGATGGACTATGGTGTTGCAGTCTATCAAATGTCTGCCAAATCCGATGAATTCCGTATTCTCGATGATTCGCTTTCTGCAGAACAGTATGCCATCGGTTTTAAGAAAGGAAACACCACACTTCGCGATAAAGTACAGACGACATTATTAGAAATGTTATACGATGGCACATTAGAAAATATAGCCAAAGAATGGGGCTTGAGCAAAAGTCTCTGCCTCAGCTTTGACGACAAAACATACATCGATGGCGGTGCAGTGCCAACCATTGATCCCAGCAAATTAACAAAGGTGACTCCGGCTCCGGACAAACAGTCACAAACCAAGGGCTCTAAAAATAAAGTCAAGAAATTATCCGCTGCACAGATTGCAAAACAGCTGCGCAAAGGTATGATCTCGACATTATTGATCTTTTTCCTGACAATTTTGTTCTCAATTCCATTGGGACTGCTTGTTTGTCTGATCCGTATGTCACACTGGAAGCTGCTGCAGTATATTGCAAAGATCTACATTTCGATCATGCGTGGTACCCCATTGATGCTGCAGCTATTGGTTGTATTCTTTGCACCGTATTATGCGTTCCACATACATACACCGTATTCGTACCGCTTCTTGGCAGTGATCATCGGATTTTCCTTGAATTACGCAGCATATTTTGCTGAGATCTACCGTGCCGGATTCCAAGGTATCCCGATCGGTCAGCGTGAGGCTGCCACTGTCATGGGTTACAATCGTCTGCAGACATTCGGATACATTCTGTTCCCACAGATGGCCAAACGTGTACTGCCTCCGGTCACGAACGAAATCATTACATTGGTCAAAGATACTTCATTGGCGTTTGCACTGGCATATACAGAAATGTTTACATTGGCAAAACAGATCGCAGCTTCTCAAACCTCACTGTTGCCGCTGTTTATCGCCGGCGTATTTTATTACGTCTTTAACTTCGTAGTAGCATACGTCATGGAAACACTGGAAAATAAATTGAATTACTATCATTAAGAAAGGAAACTAAGCTTTATGAATATATTAGACATGAAACATATCAAAAAAAGCTTTGACGGTAAGATTGTATTGCAGGATATCGATCTGCAGATCTCTCCCGGCGAAGTTGTTTCAATCCTTGGTCCGTCCGGTTCCGGTAAATCCACACTGCTTCGCTGTGCGACATTTCTGGAAACGATTGACAGCGGCGAGATCGCATACAACGGAAAAAGCGTGGTAACGACAGAAGGCGATCATGCCATTTATCCAAAACGCAGTGACATTTTGGAAGCACAATCCAATTTTGGATTGGTCTTTCAGAATTTCAACCTGTTTCCACATTTTTCAGTATTAAAAAACGTCTATCATGCACCACTTAAGGTTCAGAAAAGGACCGATAAGGATGAAGTGATTTCTGAGGCATATGACCTGTTGACAAAAGTTGGTTTGTCAGACAAATCTGACGCTTATCCTTGCGAACTGTCCGGTGGTCAGCAGCAGCGTGTTGCGATTGCACGTGCTCTCGCATTACATCCAAAGATCATGTATTTTGATGAGCCAACCTCTTCTCTCGATCCGGAGATCACCGCAGAAGTTCTCCGATTATTAAAGCAGCTTGCTTCCGAAAAAATGACAATGGTTATTGTAACGCATGAAATTGACTTTGCCAGAGCGGTCTCAGATCGTGTCATCTTTATGGATGGCGGTCTGGTCGTTGAAAACGGCAAACCGGAAGATGTCATTGACAATCCGAAAAACGAGCGCACAAAAGCATTCCTCAAGAAATTGCATGTTTAATGACAAAATTTGGGAATGCAGATTGTGTATCAACGCAGCAATATAAAAAAGCAAAGCCAGCGCTTTGCTCTGCATCCCTCTACGTTACGAGCATTTTCCTATCAATTAAAACAAAAAAAGCCCGGCAGAAATCATACCGTGTATCAAACCAAAAAGCGAAACGTTTTTGGCGGTACCGCAAGCATTCCTGTCGGGCCTTCTTTATATTGATAGTATCATACATTAATGAACCTTGTTATCCAACTCACAAGCTCACAAAGTCGCCTATGATATCCATCTAACAATGGCTATTTTACTTTTTTGTCTCGTGACAGATAAAGAATGTACACTGCAAAGGCAATAGCGATCATCATCCATACACCAAAGATTACCGGTGAACTGTCCTTAAATTTATCATAATATCCCTTAAAATAAATGACTAAAACGATCATCGGCAATACATACCGCATATATCTGCGAAGAAATTTTGGAAAATTCATACCTACTCCTGTATTGGTCTCTTCCAAAAATCGTTCAAATCCCCAACCGCTTTTTTTCGTACAAAACAGTACAAATAACAGACTTCCAAGTGGAAGAATATTACTGGATACCACAAAATCTTCAACATCCATGATCGTTGATCCCGGTCCAAATAACTGGACACCAGACCACACATTAAATCCAAGTACAGTTGGCATGGATAATACTGCAATGCCGACTAAATTGACCGTTAACGCTTTCCGACGCTCCCAGCCAAACACATCCATGCTCATACTGATGATATTTTCAAACACTGCGATCACTGTGGATAATGCCGCAAAGGACATAAATACAAAGAAAAGCATTCCCCACAATGTTCCACTTGGCATATGGTTAAATACATTTGGCAGCGTGATAAACAGCAGTGATGGTCCTGCATCCGGGCGGATTCCAAAGGAAATACACGCCGGGATCACAATAATTCCTGCAACAAATGCGATCAGTGTATCTAACACCAATACATTGATCGCCTCTCCGGTCAGCTTGCGTTCTTTGCCCAAATAACTGCCGAAGATCTCCATCGAACCCATTCCAACACTCAACGTGAAAAACGCCTGCGTCATCGCATCAAAGATGACATTTCCCAATCCACGTTTCTTCACATTTTCGAGGTTCGGGATCAAATAAAAAGAAAGACCTTTACTGCTTTCTTTTAACATGACTGAATTGACTGCCATAACAGCCATCAATACGATCAATGCTAACATCATTTTCTTTGTAATATTTTCAATACCATTCTGTAATCCCAGTGCGCACACACCAATACACAAGGCAACTACTAATAACATAAAAAACATCATTTTGCCTGGTGTCTGCATAAAGCTCTGATAATACTGTTCGATTTCTTTGACATTCGCCTGACGTAGTGTCCCCTTGGCACAAACGCCAACATAATAGATCATCCAGCCCGCTACCACTGTATAAAACATCATTAGCAGATAATTACCGCACAGTCCATACCAACGAAACTGATGCCATCTTCCTTTGCCACCGCTCAATTTACGCAATGCTGTTCCAATGCTCGCACCACTGCCGCGACCGATTGCAAACTCGCATACTAAAATTGGAAATCCAAGAGCAAATAAGCAGACCAAGTAGATCAAAATAAAGATTGCTCCTCCATTATTTCCGCATACGTACGGAAACTTCCATACATTTCCCAGTCCCACCGCACATCCTGCAGATACTAATATAAAGCCAAGGCGGGATGCAAAAGTTTCTCTGTTTTTACTCATTTTTTATTCCATTTCTATCGTGTAATATTGTTCACAAACCTGTTATGTCAAGGAGTTCTCACAGTATGTATCTGCAATGAAAAATACATCCCATGGTCCATTATCTGCGAATACTACTACAGCTGAATCAAGCCTAATGACTGTAATAATAATGCAAATAGCAGAATTGGTGCAATCCCTTTGATCATCGCAATATACAGATATTTTCTGCCAAAACGTTCTCCGTTAACAGTTACCTCATCAATGACCGTCTTAGGTTTCACAACCCAACCGATCAAAATGCATGTGAGCAGCGCCACCGTCGGCATAAAGCAATAGTTACTGATATAATCCAATATATCCAGTATCTGTCCTGTCGATCCATTTGGCAGTGGCAGCTCGAAATATAACTTGTTATATCCAAGACAAACAATGACACCACCTATGACTCCATACGTTGCCACAATAGATGTACTCTTATGTCTGGTCCAGTGAAATGCATCCATCAAACTGGAAACGATCGCTTCCATAACAGATACCGAAGAAGTTACTGCCGCAAAAATAACCATCAGGAAGAACAGCACTCCGACAACCGTTCCGGCTTTGCCCATTGCCTGGAATACCTTTGGCAAAGAATCAAACATCAGACCGGGTCCGGCGCTCATTCCTTCTGTCCCCATAAATACAAATACAGCAGGCACGATCATAAGTCCGGCAAGCATCGCTACCAAAGTATCAAAAATTTCGATCTGATTGATCGATTTCATCAAATTGACGTCTTTCTTAACATACGAGCCGTATGCAACCATGATTCCCATCGCCACGCTGATCGAGAAGAAAAGCTGTCCCATCGCATCCATCAGAATAACAAAAAATTCTTTGCCGGTCATTCCCTTAAAATTAGGAATTAAATATACTTTCAATCCCTGCAGACCGGTTCTGGTAACACCACTCGCATCTGTATGTTTGATCGTCAGCGAATACAATCCAATGCCGATAATCAAAAATAATAAAATTGGCATCAGGATCTTACTGTATTTTTCAATTCCCTTATTCACGCCATTAAACACAACGAACGCTGTCATTATAAAGAAAATAAACATCCAGATGATCGGTTGATATTGTCCTTGAATAAATCCCACAAAATAATCGTCGCCCGCTGCCGCTGATCCTGCACCGGTGACAAATGTTGCGAAATATTTTACAACCCATCCACCGATCACGCAATAATATGGCAAGATGATAATTGGTACAAGACATGCCAAAACACCAAGACCTTTCCACTTAGGCTGAATCGCTGCATAAGCAGTAAGAGGACTCCGTCCCGTTTTACGCCCAATGGCGATCTCTGTTGTCAATAACGTAAAACCAAATGTCACTGCTAAGATCAAGTAGCATAAAATAAACACACCTCCATGATCCTTTGCCGCTAAATAAGGAAACCGCCATATGTTTCCTAACCCCACGGCACTTCCTGCAGCAGCCATAACAAAGCCGATCGTGCCGGTAAAATTTGCTCTCTTTTTGTTCATTTTTTCATCCTTTCCTTGTTCCATTTCGCCCTATACTATTATGTGGGCACATCATTCTATTCTAAAGGTTTACGTTCTACGTGTCAACAACCCACGCACCAGTTCTGCATCAGCATCGCTGATCTGTGTATGACCAAAGCCTGCTTGCTCCAAGATCTGCAGCATACGATCTCGCTCCTCTCCGGATATCACTAATAATCGCTGCTTACGAAGCCATGCAATCTGTGTTTCATAATTTGTTTGTTTCTGAAATGCCGGATATTTGTGCCCTATTTTACGGACATATCTTTGATAATCTGCAATCAGCCTGTCATTCGTATCCGCACGGTGATATGCAATACTGCACCGAAGTATGCGAATCATCTGGCGGACAGCAAGCGTGATCACAAAAATAAGCAGCAACAATGCAAGTACCCCAAGGGAAACTTTACCGGTTCTTTTTACCGCCTCTACTGCATCTGCTGTTCCTGTCGCACCGGTACCACCGGTATTACTCTGCGCAGTTCCATTGCTCCGGTTACGAAAAAGACGCATAAACGCATTCCAAAGACTGACATCCGCCTCTTCCTGATCCGATGCCGGCGTAATATCCACTACATACCAGCCTTTGTGCTGATCGTAAATTTCAACCCAAGCATGTGCATTTGCATCCGTGACATCTACCTGCACAACTCCGGTATCTGTAAGTTCGCGGTAACCCTGATAGTAATCAGATACCTTCTGATCGGTAAGGATCTTACCATTCTCACCGATATCTTCCGGATCGATCGCATAGCCTTCCACATAACGAGCCGGAATACCACAGTTACGTAAAAGCAGCGTCGCTGCACTGGCAAAATGCGCACAGTATCCTCTACGATTCTTTTTCAAAAAATACGAAACGAAGTCTTGACCATAGGGCGTTATACCCGGCTGATACGTATACGGTATATTATCCTGATAATACGCTGCCAGCTTCTGCACGATCTCAGCAACAGTTCCCGTCAAATCCGCTTCCTTGCAAAACTCATCCAAAACAGCCTTGCTTGAATCCGGCACCGTAAGCCAATTCGATATCGATTCTGTCTGAAGTTTACAATCCCGATCCAAACCGGAATACGTATAATAATCATATATCTGGCTGCGACCGGGCGATGTTACCAGATCCGACTGAAGACTGTAATACGGCATATACAATCCCGGATCTGCTGCCACATTATCAACTTTGACGATTCCATGTGCACTGCCGGTTATATTTTTCTCAAACGCAGTCTTGGCACGCTGCTCCGTCCGCATATAAATTGCTTTGGCAGATTCCCAGCGATTCATGCCATATAAATAATCCTGTCCAATAAAACGGCGCAAATAAAATCGATTTTCATTTTGCGGTACAAATGTGACCCGAAGATCTGTGTCATAATCCAGTCGCACTGCACTGACGCCGCCTAACTTACCACTGGTCAGACCACCGGTATTATCATAAAAATTAAATAATCCGGCAATTCCGAGCACTGCGACATTCTGCATGGCATCTTTTGTGCTCTGTTTCCATGCGGAATCGGGATGTCTGTCGTGATAATCCTTCGATGGAACAAGCAAAGAAAACAGCACCGCCCCAATCGCAACAACTGCAAGCAGACACGCCCCCGCCTGCAATTTCACTCGATAGGCAGACTGATAAACGATACGTTCCTCATCCTGTTTATATCGGACATTGTCTGCTGCCTGCTTATAATCGCCATTTTTAGCAATCGCCGCCGTCACGACAACACCCACAAAAAATTGCACAACATAAAACATATCCGGTTCCAAATGCACATACAATGGCAGGAACAGAAAGCCAAAAACAACCAGCATCAGGAAACGGTATCTCATTTTACGGGAAACGAATATATTTACCACAACACTTGCTGCCACAGCAATATAACTCATTGCTATAGTCACTGCCAAATTGGCATCGGCGATCTTTTCGCCGTAACTACGTGTCGCATTAGACTGAAAATACTCTGAAACGCTTTCCATCAGGTCATTCATGACACTATAGAATCCGCTGCTCACATAACTTTGCATCCCAAAACCAACGGCGAATACAACGACCAATAATAATATATATCCGACATTTTCCCACCATTTACGGTAATACAAAAATGCCACATAAAGTGATGCCACAAGAGTTACAAGTTCTACGATCCAAGTCTGATAATCGCTGTCGATCGCTGACAACACGATTCCCATTCCACCCGCTGTAATACAAAATACCAGCAGCGCATTGACAAGCAGCATACCTATACGTGATTCCGTCTGTTGATCTAATGATTTCGTAACTAACTCAATGCCTTCCCACTTGTCCAAGCAGTCGTCATCATAGTCAACCCGAAATGTTTTTCGTAATCGATCCAGAAGCGTCTGCCGTCCATTACCCATGAGAGATCACCTCCCCGCGCACACCATCTTCGTATAAGCCGATCACTGCATATGCCTGCAACTGCGGACGCAAGCTTTGCACCATTTTAGCCAGCTCGATATTGTCCGTCACCACAGCTCTCCGCAGCAAATAAATAAACTGCGTATCGATCTCTTCTCTCTTTTGGATCAAAACTTCGATAAAATCATATTCTAATGCATCCCACACGAGCAGACGAACCGGTGTATATTCTTTTAAGAACAACTTACTTAAGCCGTAAGCAAGCCCCAAAACCTCTTCTACTGTGTCCCTTTGTCCGGACAGATCAAGCACCAATACCACTTGGCTCTGTGCTACGCTTGTCCGCTCTTTGACCATAAGTGTTTCTTTCTTAGCGGAAAGTTTCCAGTGAATGTCCTTGATTCGGTCTCCCGGTCGATACTCCCTGACATCCGTTATTTCAGCAAAGTCATTTCCCTTTGCCTGACTTTCTTCCAATTCACTCATTCCCATCTGGAAACCGCTTTTCTGTTCTGATGCCTCTCCTGTCTCCTGCGGCATTACCGCGATCGCCGCCTCCTCAGAAATTTCCTGCTGCACCACTACAAAACCGAGCAGATCCTTGATGGCGAGCGTATGGATACAAAGCTGCAGATTGCCACTATATTTGCATCTAAAAGGTAACTCCATGGCTTCTTCCCCACGCAGGCGTACCGGTAAACACAATCGGATCGGATCCTCTGTGTGATACAAAGTATTGCCAAGCGTTCCCTGCAATTCGCATTGTAAACTAACCCACGGAAACGCATTACTCAGTTTACACATAAAACGGCTCTCTTCACCTGCTATGACTTTCGGCTGCAAGGCAGATATGCGCACTGTAAGATATGGGGTCATTTTCCAGTTCAACCATATGGATACGACCGGCAGCAAAACAAGCAGCCATACTAATGATGCGACAACATAACTCTTAAAAAAGAAATAGAGAACGACCATAACGACAAACAGCAGAACATAACCCGCTATACGTAACGGATATAGTTTCCAATGTCGCTTTGATCCTTCTCTATTCATCCCATTCATCCTCCATGCGCCGAATTGCTTTATCACATCCGTGGTGCCTTCACCGTCTGCACAAGCTGTTCCATTGCCTGATCTACCGTAATACGCTCCGCACGTGTTCTGGCGCTTAGGCGCACACGATGCCCTAACACATCACGCAATACCTTTTGTACATCTGCGGCAGTCACGAAATCACGTCCGGCAATCATCGCCATCGCACGTGAGATACGAAGCAATGCGATCGTTGCACGCGGACTCGCTCCCATCTCAAACAGATCATTTTTTCTAGTCTCTTCCACCAGATCTACAATATAATCATAAATACTGTCATGCACAAATATCGTTTCCGATGTGCTTCGAAGCGCACACAATTCTTCTGCTGACAATACCGGCTGAACTTTGGATAACAGATCGGCTGATTCGCCCTTCAAAATTGCCACAGCATCCTGATGTTCCGGATACCCCATTGAAACACAGATCATAAAACGATCCAGCTGAGATTCCGGCAGCATCTGCGTTCCTGATGATCCCAGTGGATTTTCTGTTGCGATGACCACAAAGGGATTCGGCAGCGGCCTGGTTACACCATCTACCGTCGCATGATTCTCCTCCATAACCTCAAGCAAAGCAGACTGTGTTTTGGGAGAAGTTCGATTGATCTCATCTGCCAAAAACAGATTACAAAACACGGCACCGGGGCGGTATACAAACTGCCGGCTCCCCGCGTCATACATCGAAAATCCCAGAATATCACTTGGCAAAACGTCCGGTGTAAACTGCACACGCTTATAGTTCATGGACAGTGCTTTTGCAAACGTTGTCGCAAGCGTTGTCTTGCCAACGCCCGGAATGTCTTCCATCAATATATGGCCGCCACTGATGATCGCTGCAAGAACCCGCTCTACCACGTTTTCTTTACCTCGGATCACCTGATTGACTTCCCGCTGTATCCGTTCCAGCTTATCCTGTATCTGCTTTTGATCCACGCGTTCCCCTCCTTTATCCTGTACACAATTCTGTTATACGCTATTTGTCAGCCTTTTATCTGTCCTTTCAGATAGTCAATTGCTGTTTGCCAGCCTTTTATCTGTCCTTTCAGATAGTTAATTGCTATTTGTCAGCCTTTTATCTGTCCTTTCAGATAGTTAATTGTTGTTTGTCAGCCTTTTATCTGACCTTTCAGATAATCAATTGCCTTTTGCATCTGATTATCCGGTTTAAGCTTCCCATTTTTATCCTTCTGCCCCACCGTCGACTTATCCAATTCCACTTTAATATCCGGCTCAAGTCCGGTTCCATGAATATTGCGGCCGCTCGGCGTATAATATTTCGACGTTGTCATTTTCAACGCCGATCCATCCTGCAAGTCAAAGATCGTCTGTACAATCCCTTTACCAAACGTCTTGGTCCCGATCAATTTTGCTTTCTTTTTATCCTGCAGCGCCCCGGAAAACACTTCCGATGCACTTGCCGAATTGCCATTGACTAACACAGCCATCGGCACAGAAACATGTTTAACATCTTCCGCATAGAATTTCTCTGAAACGCCTTGTTTATCTTTGGTATAAACCACCATCCCCTTAGACATAACACGGTCTAGCATCGAAACTGCGGATTTGAGCAATCCTCCACCATTATCACGCAGATCTAAAATAAGTGCCTCCATTTTTTCCTTTTCTAAGGCATTAACTGCTGCTGAAAACTGATTTGGCGTCACTTCTTCAAATCCCGTGATCTGAATATAACCAATCTTGTCATTTAACATAGTATAGGAAACCGTGTCTTCCTGAATTTTGGCTCTTTTCACCGAAAGCGTCAGGTAATCATTTTCTCCGGAACGGACGATCGTCAGCTTGACTTTAGATCCCTCTTCACCCTTGATCTGCGCTAACACCGCTGAAAGATCCTTGCCGGAAACCCGCTCGTCATTGATTGCATAAATAATATCTCCCGCTTTCAATCCCGCTTTTTCTGCCGGACTGTTTTTCATCGGCTTAACGATCGTTATCGCACCTGTGTCCGTATTTTGGGTCACATATGCGCCAATCCCATAGAAAGTACCACTAGTCTTCTCCATGATCTCCGCATATTCTTCTGCCGTATAATATTCTGCATAATCATCTCCCAGTCCATTCACGATTCCTTTGTATATAGAATTTTCCATCTTATCTTTATTGATGTCATCCAAATAGTACGCATCAATATATTTCTCAATCGTGGAAGCCTTTTGTTTAACTTCCCGCTTCATCGTACTATCTTGATCTGTGCGATTCCAAGCTGCACCGAGGTCGATGTAACCACCGAATTGACCTATGGTCAACGCAACCACCAGCATCATCGATGTGGTAAGCATTCCACACAAAAAACCTTTCAAAAATCGCTTCATTCTGTCTCCATTTCTTTTACTATCTTGATACATAATTTAATGGGTTCACATAGGATCCATTCGCATATACCGCAAAGTGCAAGTGCGGTCCGGTAGAGATTCCTGTAGAGCCGGACAATGCAATCGTCTGTCCTCTGGTGACTTTCTCTCCCACAGATACCCGCAGGGAAGAGTTGTGCATATAGTATGTATAAACGCCATCTCCATGATAAATTGCCACAAAATTACCCGCTGAAGCGGAATAGGTTGCTGTCACAACGGTTCCTGCCTTCGCTGCACGCACAATTGTTCCGGTCGGTGTCGCAATATCAATTCCTTTGTGATACGTGCTCGCTCCGGCTGTCGGCGCCGTTCTCGGGCCAAAACCGCAGCTGATCCGTCCTGCCGTTGCTAACGGCCAAATAAATCCTGATGTGCTCACCGCATTACTAGACGGTGTTTGATCTGTGGTCGTATCAGTGCCGTTAGGACCTTTGCCAGAAGGCGATGATTTTTGTGCTGCTTCTTCTGCCGCAATTTCCTGGCGTTTTTTCGCCAACAAACTCTCCACTTGATTTTCCTGTGCCGCAATCTTCGCATCATACGTGCTAATAGAAGATTCCGAATCTGCAATCAGATTGTTGTATTTTGTCAACTGCCCTTTCTTTTTACTGATCAATTGTTTCACGGATTGTTTTTCAAAAGAAAGCGTCTCTTTCGTTGCTACTAACTCATCTTTCTTTGCCTGCTTATTTTTCTTCGTTTTGGTAAGTTTTTGCTTGGTAGACTCATACTCTCCATACATCTTCTGATCATATTCGCTGATCTTACTGATATATTCGAGATGATTGTACATTTCAGACAAACTGCTGGATCCGGCTAACAACTCCAAATACCCGGAAGTACCGTCCTCATACATATATTTTATGCGCTCTTTCATCGTCTCATACTGACTAGACATCTTTGCAGTTGCCTGCGCCTCCTGAAGCAGTAATTCATCGATGTCAGACTGCACTAACTGAATCTGTTCTTCGTTAGACTTTACCTTATCCGTCAACGTGTCCATCTTTTTGTCCAACGTTGAAATATACTGTAAAATATTGCCCTTCTTGCTCTCACTGCTCGAAAGAGTTTCCTTTAACTCCGTCCGCTCCTTTTCAAGCTGCTCTCGTTTCTTGTTAGCTGCATCGATCTGCCCCTGCGTTGTTTCCGACTGTGTTGCCGCCTGCACTACCCGTGTCAGTGCAGAACCCGGATTGTCCAAAAATACTCCGCTTCCAATGCAGACCGCTCCTGTAAGCCACAGGCCAACCCCTGCTGCGATCCATTTATTTCGCTTTCTCATCTGCAATCACCCCGCCTTTCTGCTTTCACTACTCATGCAAATGTTTTCTGACTGACAATGCACTTCCGATAAAACCAATTCCTACTCCAACTAAGAGCGACATCGGTATCAAGGTTGCAAACTCTTTCGATGGAGCCACAAAGGTTAGCCATTGTGACAATGCCGAAAAATGTTCTAATACAAATTGGATCACTCTCTCGTACAATACCCACAATACTATGATCGGAATGATCGCTCCAACCAAACCAATAACCAATCCCTCGACCAAAAATGGTGCACGAATAAAACCATCGGTTGCACCGATCATTTTGATGATCGAAATCTCATCCTTGCGCACGCGGATACCCGTCGCGACCGCATTATTGATCAGGAACACTGAGACAAGCAACAGCAATCCTATGATCGTTGCCGATACATAGGCAACAAGCATATTAGCACTGCTCAGGCTCTTTGCCACAGTGCTCGATCCGTTTACCTTACGGATTCCCTTCATTTCCTTGATCTCCTTAGACACTTTCGCCTGCTTCGATACTCTTGTCAGAGTGATCTCAAACGACGCTGAATCCTGCAGCGGATTTTCATCACCAAAAGTATCCTCCAAATTTTCTTTTCCCTGATACATTTCTTTTTGAAACTTTTTCCACGCTTCTGTCGGAGAAATATAATCCACCGTCTCCACACCATCTAACTTACGGATCTGCTCTCCCAGCGAATCAATTTTTTCCGGTTCGATCCCGCTGTCAAAAAACACCGTCAAACCGACATTACTCTCCACATTGTACATCATGTGCTGGAAATTGCTAAGCAGCGCATAGAACAACCCCAGTAAAAACAGACAGATTGCAATCGTTCCAATCGCTACTAAGGAGAAGATTTTATTTTGTACAATATTTTTGAACCCTTGTTTGATACCGTATCCTAGTGTTTTCATTGCACATATCCTCCCTGTATCTGATCGCTGATAATAACGCCCTCGTGAAGAGTGACAACACGCTTTTGCATTTGATTCACGATCTCATTATTGTGGGTAACGACCATAACCGTCGTACCAAGCCGGTTCATATCTTCCAACAGCGCCATAATATCCCATGAATTTTGTGGATCCAGATTTCCTGTTGGCTCATCTGCCAGCAATACCGACGGACGGTTTACCATTGCACGCGCGATTGCAACTCTCTGCTGCTCACCACCGGACAATTCTCTCGGATAGACGTCCGCACGATCCTGCAGACCTACCAATTGCAGCATACCACGCACATTTTTTTCGATACGGTCCTTATCCACGCCGATCACCTGTTGCGCCAATGCCACATTTTCAAACACGTTACGATCATCCAGCAAACGAAACTCTTGAAATACTACACCTAATTTACGGCGATAATATGGCATTCTTTTGCGTTTCATCTCTGTGAGGCTATTGCCCCCCACCTGTATTTCACCAGCCTGTAGAGGGATCTCTCCGAGCAATGATTTGATCAAAGTAGACTTTCCAGAGCCACTGCTTCCTACTACAAATACAAACTCACCTTTTTCCACTTTCAGGTTACAGTTTTTCAATGCCTCTGTTCCTGTATTATAAACAACATCCACCCCCGATAAACAGATCAGCGGTCCTGTCCATTCCTCTTTCCTCTTTGCTCTTTTTCTCACTATGATACCTCTTTTCTGCGTACATTTGAACGCATGCTTTCTGCTAATGTTTTCTACGTGCTTTATCTAATGCTTTTGCCCATAATTGCTCTACAAAAACAATATCAGTATACAACATTTTGTCGTATTGCGCTACAAAAAAGATGGATCATTCTTCCTAAGATATAGGTGATCTACGTCACTTTCTCTGCCCTACTTCCCCTCGACGGAATCACTGCACATAAAGATACGGTCATAGCCGCTGCCATAACGAATGCGATATGTTTTCTCATACTCCTTTTCAGATAAATTTTTTATCCCCTTTGTGTCTGCGAGTTTTGTACTGCAGGCATTGCACTTTTGCAAAAAAAGCTCGCGTATCATCCCATTTTCGTATATGCGAAACAGACTCTAACGAAAAAAGTGGGAAGACTAAACTTCCCACTCGTTAATGTTCATCTCCGGCTCAAAGCCATAAGGCTAATGAGACCTATCTGTAATCAGAATATAACAATTAATTGGTCGTGTCAGACATTACTGTAATTTTGTGTTCGATTTGCCAATAATGGTGACATTGTCATCGCACCATAACTCCTCTAATACCTTGTTGTTACTTACATTCAAGCTTCTCAGTTGGTTACTATTACACTGCAACTCTGTTAGGGCCGTATTATTGCTTACATCCAAACTGCTCAACTGGTTATCACGGCAATCCAAATAGTCCAGTACCGCGTTATGGCTTACGTCCAAACTTCTCAACTGGTTACCATTGCAAAGTAAACTTTTCAGTGCCGTGTTATGACTTATATCCAAACTTCTCAGCCGATTTCCTTCGCAATACAAATCTGTTAATGCCGTATTTCGGCTCACATCCAAACTGCTAAGCTGATTACTACCACTATATAAGTATTTCAATACAATATTTCGGCTCACATCCAAACCACTTAACTTGTTATCACTGCAATGCAAATCTATTAATGCCGTGTTACGGCTTACATCTAGACTACTTAACTGGTTATCTTCGCAATACAAATCTGTCAATGCCCTGTTACGACTTACATCCAAACTACTCAACTGGTTACCACTGCAAAACAAATATTTCAATGCCTTATTTCCACTTACATCCAGACTACTCAATTTGCTAGCACCGCAATTAATCTCCATTAATGCTGTCAGTCCCGTAAAATTTAATTTTCCTTGCAGATTTTTTTCATTCCATTTTATCCATACAAGTCTACCATTTTCCCACAAATACTGCCAATCATCCAAATCTTCACTCACTGTAGCACCCTTTTTTCTCTGCTCCTGAATAATTCTTTTTATGACTGACACATCATTTTTATTTTTAGCCGAACTTGTTGGCTTCGTCACAGTTGGTTTCTTCGTTGTGTTGGTTTTCTTGGCACTTTTCACGGTTACCGTGCAGGTATACTTTTTCTTTCCTGCTTTCACCTGTACCTTTGCCTTACCTGATTTCACTGCCACGATCTTGACACTGTTTTTCTTCTTGTTTTTCAGCTTGATACATTTCTTACCGGAAATGACTTTCCATGTCGTTTTCTTTTTGTTATTTTTGAGAGTGATCGTCTTACTCTTTCCTACTTTGAGTATGACTTTTTTGCTACTCAATTTCGCTGCTTTTGCCGCTTGCGTGTGCTGTACAGGCATTCCCGTCAACACCAGCGTTGCTGCAAGCAGCCCCACTAAATATTTTCTTCTTGTTTTCATATGTATTTCCTCCTTCATTTTATGGGTAGTGTCCTTACTAGCCCTTTATTTCTTAATTTTTACCTTCTTATTCCCCTTTTTCTTCAGGAACTTTTTATATGCCCTATATTGCTTCCTAGG
>ERZ824480.631-NODE-631-length-41471-cov-5.589700_pt1 | contig 41471 bp, 33 predicted proteins | sample MGYA00519861_ERZ824480 | MGnify/ENA primary metagenome ERZ824480 (study PRJEB31778, sample SAMEA3449152) | human gut metagenome | biome: human gut; feature: human-associated habitat; material: faeces | place: United Kingdom | collected 2010/2012 ... | reverse complement strand
GGGAGGTGATCTATAGCAAGCAGTTTCAGCCGTTACAATCCGAAGATTTTTACATACAGCTCAAAACACAGGCTGCATATGCGGCTCAGACTGCTGCCTATCAGATGGGTATCGAAAAAGCGTTTCCGATGAAAATGATCGCCGAGATGTCAGAAATCGGTCTTTCTGGCATCCCGAAAGGGATTCAGTCCTTACAAGAAGATTGGATTCGCATATCGCAGCAGCTTAAACAAGAGAATCCGCAGAACACCGTACAGGAAACACCACTGGAAACAGAGCAGTCAACTCCTATCGAACTTTCGGAGAAAGAAAAATTGGAGATCCATCAAGAGGTTGAGGATTTCTTTTCCGGAATTGCATCCGAGGTCGATCAAAGACAAGAAGCTACGGCTTCGGAAGATCCATTTATGAGTTGGAGTGAACTATTTCCGGAAGATACAGCTTCCCCAGAGAAAAACAAAAACTGGGAGGATGCTTTGGATTTCAGTGATTTTTCAAGCACAGCCAATAGCAGCGGACGAAAGCGTTCTCATGCCGCAGAATTATAACGGAAAAATCAAGAAGGGTGGTGATTCCGATGCACAATGCAGTTGAAAATAAAATGAAACGAGGTGAAAAGGTGTGGCAATACTCTCCCCTGATGAAGCCAGAAGAATGGCAAGAATGGAATTTGCGATCGTCGTCCAGACAGATCTGTGTGCGTTTCTGAATGCTGCACAGAACTTTCCCAATATGTCCAAGGAAAATATTTGTCTGCTGATTCTGCAATTTCCCGATGCGACCGATCTCCTGACAGAAACCGAATGGCGGCAGTGCGGCAGTACACTGCTGCCTAATGCACAGGCAATCACATTGATCACAGACGAAAAAAACGTGGTTTACGTCTATGACATCAGTCAGACAAATAAGCATACCGCAGAAGAACCAGTGCCAGATGCAGAAAAAGCGTATCACGCATTGGTAGACGTGCTGAAAACCGATGTGATCGAACTGGAAAACACCCAGGAACGTATGGCATATTATCACGAAAAGAAGTGGTACGTCAATCTTCGGACAAATTATGAAGACCGCTTCTATTACATCATCTGCCATCTGATTGCTCATGTCCTTGAAAGCGAAAAGGATATTGATTCCATCACAGCTTGTGATATGGCAGCATACATGATTTGCCGTAAGTACGGTGTCAGTACCTCGAAGATCAACACAAGTGTGCTGCAAAGAGCCATATCCAGACTTTCCGCAGGCGGACAGGAAAAGACCATCTATGCGGCGATGAACTGCCTAAACGCTCCTGTTTTCCGGGATTTGAAAGCAATCTACACTGGTCAGACCAAGGACCGGGAATTGCAGCGGAAGAAAGAGGAAGAAGAACAGGCAAAAAAAGATGCGGCTCAAAAAGAAAAAGATGAAGCCCGAATCCAACTGCTCGCAAATCAGCAAGCGTATCAAATGGCTGAAATGCTGGCACAGCAAAAAGTCGATGCATTTATACAGTCTGTTCCAACACCGCTGCGTGGTGTTTTGGAGAAGATCTGGAGGAAAGAATCATGAGAAAGACAAAACAACAGCAAAATCGACAGCTGTTTCTGATCTATGGGATCATCTATGTCTTTTTGGTGTATCTCTGTATTGTCTTTGCTCCCTATTGGACAGGGACACTCATCGATTCTCTCCCCCAAATGGCAGCAATGCCTAAAAGTGCATTCTGGCATCTGCAAAAAAGTTCATATACGTTTTCAATGATCTTGATCGTCACAGTGATCTATGCCATTGTGATACTCGTGTATCATTCCAGCCGACGAAATACCCGTTTTGGCGAAGAACAAGGCTCTAGCCAATGGGGCGATGTCAATCAAATCACCAAAAAGTATCAGAGTAAGAAACCGATCTGTTACACAATTGAAAAAGAGGAAAACGGGAAAGCAACGCAGGAGAAAGTTGAAGTTGCATTTCCTAATTTGATCCTCACAAAAAAGATGCTGCTGAGCATCGACGCACAGAGCCATCGGCGAAATCTGAATGTCTTGGTGATCGGTGGATCTGGTGCAGGTAAGACCATGTTCTATGCCCGCCCCAATCTGCTGCAAGCCAATACAGGATATATCGTTCTGGACCCAAAGGGCGAACTGATAGAGGATTGCGGTGGATTTCTGAAAAAGCAAGGATACACTGTGTGGGTACTAGACCTGAAAAATCCAGAGAATTCAGATGGATATAACCCATTTGATTTTCTGGAAACGGAAGATGATGTACTGATGCTGGTGGACAATCTCTTTGATAATACCACAGATAAAGATGCTCGAAAAGGCGAACAAATTTGGGATGATGCCGCAAAAGCACTGCTGCGTTCCCTGATTTTTTATGTACGGGAAATGCTGCCGCCGGAACAGCAAAATTTTACTTCTGTCATGAAATATCTGCGTAGAGCCAGAACAGAAGAAGATGAAATGGGCAACCCCAAACCCTCTCAGCTGGACTGCGATATGATGGAATTGCAGCGGAAGTTGGAAAAAAGCAACCGAAAAGCGGAAACACACCCGGCTTACCGTGCCTATCAGGAATACCGCAGCGGTGCAGCAAAGACCATGCAGTCTGTCCTGTTTACGTTAAATGCCAGGTTGTCAAAATTCAACGTGCAGAGCATTTCCGATCTGACTAGTCACAACGACCTAAAGTTGAAACGCATGGGCAAAGAAAAGATCGCCATATTCGCAGTGATCCCAGATGATACACCGGCATACAACTTTCTGGTTGGTATTCTGTATACGCAGCTGTTTCAGCAGCTATACCGCAGTGCCGATCTGTATCCCGGAAAAAAACTGCCTGTTCCAGTACATTTCCTGATGGACGAATTTGCAAACGTTGCCCTGCCGAAAGGCTTTGACAATCTGTTGTCCACCATGCGGCAGCGGCAGATCTTTTGCTCGATCATTTTGCAGAATCTCTCGCAGCTGAAAGCCCTATACGAAAAGCAGTGGGAGTCCATTGTGGGCAACTGCGATTCGTTTCTCTATCTGGGCGGCAATGAGCAAAGTACCTTCGAGTATGTTTCCAAGCGTTTGGGAACGGAAACCCTTGATACAAACACCACTGGAAAATCCAAGGGCAGAAACGGCAGTTACACTACCAATTATCAAACGACAAAGCGTGAGTTGATGCAGCCGGACGAAGTAGGGCGGCTGGATAATGGATATGCGATCTATTTTATGCGTGGCGAGTATCCAGTGATCGATCAGAAATATGATGTCTGGCATCACCCCAACATTCATGAAATTGGTCTGGGCGGTGCTGCCCCCTACAAGCATGGCGTGATCCGTCAGCAGATGCAAGAAAATGCAAATGCAGAACAAAGGTCAGAAGCATTGCAGGAATTTTTCAAACAGCATACTTTGCAAAATGGCGTTGTTCAGTTTGCAGTCAATGAATCAGAAACCACAGAAACAGATTGGATGCAGTATGCAGCCATTCTGCTGAAACAGAAAGGAAAGAAAGAAAATGAAGATCAATAAGAAAAATTGGAAGATCGTAGCCGTGTGCAGCGTATGGATCGCTTGCTTTTTCGCATTCTCTATGTTGGCATTTGCTGAACCGGCAGCAGATGCCAGCGGTGCAGCAAATGCAGTGTGGTCATTTAATGATGTCATTTCCACCATTGTGCAAGCGGTCGGAGCTTTGGTATCGCTTGTCAGTATCGTGTTTTTGGCGGCATCCATTGCTGGTCATGATACTTCTCAGCGTGTCAGTGCCGGACTGGGACTTGCTGCCGGACTGCTGATCGCCTTTGCACCGACGATCCTTTCCTCGATCGGGATCGGAAAATAAGGAAAGCTTGCCGGAAGAAAGGAGGGATGCCATTTGGAATGGCTTTCTGCATTTTTGGACATTATGTTCGACACTCTGAATTCCGTCATTCAGAATATGGTCGGATTGCTTTCCCAAAGCCCTGAAGCATTTAATGGTACATTGTATGATTTTGCAAAAGGATTAAACTCTGTATTTCAGGCAACTGGTCTTGCACTGGTCGTGCTGTTCTTTTTTATCGGGTTGTCTGATCCGTCACATAATCTGGCAGAGATCAAACGACCAGAAGCAATTATTGCTGAATTTGCCCGCTTTTTGCTCTGCCAGCTGGTGGTAGCAAATTCTTATCTGATCTTGCAGCAGATCTCTGCAATCGGTACAAGTCTGATCTCAACAGCATGGAGTGCTGTGACAAGCGGCGGCGGAATGCCCACCATATCTGCTGACGGTACAGTCAAGGAAGCACTGAACGAAGTAAAGTTCAATATTCTCTCGATCTCCACAGACATGATCATGCTGATCCTGCTGAACTTTATTATGATCGTCACCCTTGGCATTATCATCATATATATTTCCGTGATCGCCTATGTACGCTTTTTCAAAATATATATGTACATCGCCATTGCACCGCTGGCATTGTCCACTTTTGCTGCCAGGAACACCTCCGAAGTTGGAAAACAATTTCTGAAAAGCTTCTGCGGTGTGTTGCTGCAAGGTTTGGTTTTAGTGCTTTCACTGCTGATGTTTGCCATGTTTTTTAGTAATACGACCATTGATGGCGGCGATGGAGCGATCACAGTTGTCTGGGAATATTTTATTTCTATGTTTGGTCAGCTATTTGTTTTAGTAACTGTGGTCAAAGGTTCAGATCAAATCATTCAGAAAATGCTGGGCATATAAGGAGGAACACATGGAAGTCAAAATGAACAAGGACATTCGGGAGTACAAGTCAAAGAACTCTCTGAATCTAACACTTGTGCAGACTTTTGTTGGCGTGATCGGAGTAATTGCCAGCGGATTTACGATTTTCGCACTTCGTCGTGCCATCGGACCTGGCACACCCGTTCCGGCATTCGTCGGAACGGCAGTAATGCTGCCGTTTGCATTGATCGGCGACTTCGGACCGAAAATCCAGGGCTTATCCACACGCACCTTTGTTCTGCTGTGGTTTCGGTTTTTGTTCCTGGAAAAACGCGAACTGAAGTTTGTCGGAAACAATTTCATCCGAAAAGAAGCAGAAATGATGCAACAGGAAGGAAGTGATGATGGTGGAATCTCTGAAAAAGATACTACCAAAACCAAGAAGAGAATTTTATCCTTTGCCCAAAAGCGTACAGGAAACGATACCAGTACAGCGGCTCTGGAAGGACGGCATATTTCAAAGCGGAAAAAGCTGCACAAAGACATTTCGGTTTGAAGATATTAACTATCAAATTGCCGGAAACGATGCTCAGAGTACAATGTTTCTGAATTATTCCAAGGTACTGAATAGTTTGGATGCAGACAACTTTGCACAGATCACAATTCGTAATCACAAACGAAACATGATTGAATTTAACCATGATGTGCTTTTCCCCATGCGTAATGATAATCTGGATTGTTATCGAAAAGAATACAATCAGATTCTTTCCGATCACGCCAACGAAGGCAATGGAATTGTACAAGAGAAATATCTGACAATTACCACCTCCAGTGATAAGGATATTCAGACAGTTCGCAATCAGTTTTCCCGAATTGAAACAACATTGAACACCAAAATGGAAACGTTGGGTTCTGGCATGACGGCATTGGATGCCAGAGATCGTCTGCGGATCCTGCATAGCTTTTTCCGGAAAGGCGAAGAAACTATATTCTCCTTTGATCTGTCAGAATCGATGCGGCTGGGACGGGATTTCCGGGATTACATTTGTCCGGATGCCATGGAGATACAGAAAGATTGTTTGAAAATTGGCAGCCGATATTGCCGAACTCTATTTTTCAAAAGCTTTTCTACCTATATTGACGATGCCATGATCAAAGAGATCTGCGACATGGACAGAGATATGATGCTGAGTATCACCATCAATCCACTTTCCATGGAAGCCGCCAATCGTCTTGCTGACCGTCAAACAGACAATGTAGAAACCAACATTGCCAACTGGCAGCGGCGGCAAAACAAAGCTAACAATTTCTCTGCGATCATCCCATACCATTATGAACAGCAGCGAAAGGAATGCCGGGAATTCCAGGAAGATTTGCGAAACCGGGATCAACGAGTATTTTTTACGACGATCACGCTGGTGCATCTGGCAGATACGCTGGACGAACTGGATGCAGACACTAGAAAACTGCAAGCGATCGCCGGAAACAAAGGCTGTCAGCTTGCACCGTTGGTCTATCAACAAGTGGACGGCTTAAACACGACACTTCCCTATGGTATTTGCAGAGTGTCTGTGGATTACACCATGACCACAGAAGCCTTATCCGCATTCAGTCCGTTCAATACCCGTGATCTGAATCACCCTCACGGTGTATATTTCGGACAAAATCTGGTCAGCGGCAATATGATCCTGATCAATCGGCTGATGCTGCAAAACAGCAATTGTTTTATCTTAGGAGTATCTGGTTCCGGAAAGTCCATGACCGGAAAGAACGAGATTCTTTCCATCGTTCTGAACACAGATGCAGATGTCATTCTGATCGATCCGGATCGGGAGTACGGCAAGCTGACCCAAAAGCTAAACGGCGAACTGATCTGTTTGTCCGAAGTATCTGAAAACCATATCAATGCCATGGACTTCCGTCAAGCACATGACGAAAGCATTGAAAATGCCATTAAACGAAAGCAAAGTTTTGTACTTTCGCTGTGTGAGGAAATCATTGGCGGAAACATCGATTCCAAGGCTCGCTCTCTGATTGACCGGTGCAGCGGCAATATTTATCGCCGTTACATTAAGGAACAGAAAGAGATGCCGACTTTGCGAAGCTTATATGAAGAACTGAAATCACAACCGGAAGAACTGGGAAAAGAACTGGCATTGGAAATTGAACTGTACGCCACCGGTTCTCTGAACACATTTGCACAAACAACAAATGTAGATACAGAAAACCGGCTACTTTGCTATGACATTCATGAAATGGACGAGGATCTGATGACCGTAGGAATGTTGGTAGTGCTGGACAGCATTATGAACCGCATTTCCCAGAACCGGGAGGACGGCAAAAAGACATTTATCTTTATTGATGAGATCTATTTGCTTTTCCGGCACGAATACACATTTAAATTTTTGTCACAGCTATGGAAAAGAGTACGAAAGTACGGCGGCAGCTGCACCGGTCTGACGCAGAATGTAGAGGACGTACTGCAAACCAGAGAATCCCGTGCGTTGATTGCAAACAGTGAGATGCTAGTCATGTTGAATCAGTCTGGCACAGACCGTCCGATTTTGGCAGATATGCTAAAAATACCGGAATCTCAGCTTCCCTACATTACCGGTGTCAGACCAGGACATGGACTTCTGAAGGTTGGTTCTGCTTTAATTCCTTTTGGGAATGAATTCCCCAAGGACACCGAACTCTATCAAATCATTACAACAAACCAGGACGAAATTCAGAGGCATAAACAGAAAAATGAAAAAAGCAGTAAACAATAGGATTGAAACTGCGGAAAGGAAGTGATTCCCATGTAAATCAAAAATAATAAGAATAACTAACAGTAACAGGAGGTGTAATGAATGAATCTGCAAATCCGCTGCACTGCAATTGCAGTTGCTGGAATTTTTGCATTCAGCACAATCCCGATTTGCACAGCATCTGCGGAAGAATATGCTGTAACCATGCAAAATATCAGAGAAGATGCCAGTGTTCTTGTCCGAAGATCTTCCGACAATTCTCTCTGGTGCAAACCGCAAGTGCATGATGACACTGCGGTTTTTCCGATCGAATCTGAGGAAAACTATCAAGTAATCGTCACATATCACCAGGGAAACACCTACGTTTTTCTGGACTATATCATTGAAAATCAAAGTGGCACTTTGCAGTCTGCAACAACTTGCAGCTATACCGAACAGGGTTCTTTGCAAGCTGACGATCTTATCCGGCTGTTTGATGTCACAACAGGAGAAAGAGTGACATCATGGAAAAGTGATGGAACATTCCACCACATAGAGGAGGTGCTTGAAGAAGGTCACTTGTACTATGTCAATACATTTATTTCGGATAATCACGCAGAAGAACTGTATTTTTCCGTCAACAGCTTCGATTTTTCCACAATTGCATCAGGAACGCTCTATGGTGATGTCACACTGGACGGAAAAGTAGATATTTCCGATGCAGTTCTTTTATCAAAAGCAACGTCTGGTATGGTAACATTAAGCGATCAAGCGGCAAACAACGCCGACTGTAACGCAGACGGTGAACTGGGAATGGACGATACAATGGTATTGCTGCGATTCCTGGTACATTTTATCAATGTCCTGCCGACAACAGAATAATGAAAGGAATGGGTAACATGAAAAAGTCTATTATTTGCGTGGCTGCAATTCTGGCAGCCGGAGCATTCAGCTGCAACATGGCATTCAGCTGTGTATCAGGCAGCACTGCGTTTTCGCCGATCACCGCATTGGCAGCAGAAGCAGCTACTGGTAATCTGATCGTCAACATCAGCGGTGTCAAGACACTTTCTGGTGTCACGATCACCGTCACCGGAAACGGAAACACTTATACCGCAGTGACCGATGCCAAAGGACAAGCGATCTTCTCCAAACTGCCGGTCAATGATGCTGCCGGAAATGCGATCACCTATACCATCAAAGAAACCATACCGGACGGATACATGGCGGCATCGGCAATGACTACCACCATCAGTGCCGGAGCAACGGTCATTGCATCGATCCCAAACACAGAAAAGACATATACTATCGCCATTGACTGCAAGGATTACAAAACGGACAGCACTACGCCCAGCGGCGATGCAGTTCTGAACGGCGGTTCGTACACTGTCTACCATGATGATGTTGCCTACGGTACATACTCCATCGGTGCAGACGGAAAATTGTGCGAATTTACGCTGCACGGCAAGGAATACGAGGGCAAATGGGAGGTGCAGATGGACACTGCTCCGGTGGGCTACTACCTGACCGGCGAAAAGCAGGAACTGGGATACTATGACGGTGACACGTGGATCGCACTCAACAGCAGTTTCCCCCAGTACACCCACGCCACCATGCACCTGAGTTTGATTCCCATCAGCGGCAGACTGGCAGTGCAGGCAAATGCGGACGATCAGATTCGCATCTGGCTGAAGTCCTCCGGCAGCTATGAGAAGTGCAAATCGTCGGAACGTGCGACACTGACCATCGAAGAAAGCGGCAAGGCAGTGCAGACTGGTCTGCTGCCTTTCGGCACATACGTGGTAGAAAATCTGACCACAGGAGAAACCGTGACCCAGAAGATCACTACCTATGGATCAATCGTTCCGGTAGAATTTGAGCATTCCATTGCACCGGCAATCACCGCATACAAGATCACATTTGCCACAGACGATGGAAAAGTTCCCACCGGCGGTGTGTACAACGTGCTGGACGAAAACGGCAATCAGGTATATCGGTTTAGTCCGACCAATGGTGAAGCAGTGATCCCGAATCTGGAGAGAGGAAAGAAGTACACCGTGCAGGAAATCATGGCACCGGATGGCTACATTGCGGACAAGGAAACCTATACCTTTACGGTAGATACACAGAAGCTGGTTATTTCCTATCATTTGATTTCCGTTACAACAACGGCTTCCACAACTGTAACTAGCACCACAACGACAACAACAACTTCTGATGCAGAAAAGCGTTCTATTACCTACGAACTCTACGACCAGACTGAAAAAACACTGCTGTCCAGCGGCGATTATGATACCGGCACAAGGAAAGTAGAACTTCCGCCAGATTGGACACCAGACAGCCGTTATTGGTTAGTTCTGGAGGAACGTGTGGTCAAGCCGGATGGCATGATCTCCTCTGCAACGAAAGAATGCGTCATTTTACATCGTGATGGAACGTGGGAACGGTATCAGGAAAGCACTTCGATTCTATATGGCGATGTCAATTTGGATGGAAAAGTGGATATTTCCGATGCTGTTCTGCTAAACAAAGCTGCTTCCGGAATGGTGACGCTGAATGATCAGGCGGCAAAGAACGCAGACTGCAATGATAATAGCGAGTTGGGTGCAGATGATGCTGTTGTCCTGTTGCAGTTTTTAGTACACGTTGAGAATACGCTGCCGGTAAGGAATTGAGGACAGGACAATGAAAAAGAATCGCATTTTTGCATCATTTTCTACAGTTCTGTTTGCCGCAGCGGCTGTGCTGCACCCATTTCCTGTACAGGCTGCCGGAGATACGACAGTGCATCTGGTTGCAAAAGGCAGTCTGCCCTACTTTTCCGGAGCAGCCGTTGACCTCAGCGACCCAAACAACGATATGTACTTTGTTTTACAACATACCCGTGGAGATACGTTCCTTAACAGTTTCGGCATTGGATTTTCTGCTTTTCAGAGAGGTGATTTGACCTTTCCCATTGCAGCCGGCGAAGAAACCGATGACTGGAAACTCTCCTATTCTTTGACTGGATACGAAACGCAGTCGGAAGAACTGGACATTACAAAGGCGATCCAAGGGAAAAGCGGACAAAATGTTACGATCGAAGTAGAAACCCCAGTGCTGATCATCGGAACTGTGACAATTTTCGCTGCACCAGGCGATCACATTTTCATTACGCCGAAAAATGATCTGAATAACACAGATCGTATGAAATATTATCAGGCAGTCACAGGCAACGCAAAAACAAATATAACGGACACAACGTATGGAGCATTGGACTGTGCTGATTTTGTCATGCCGGAGAGCGGCGTGGCAACATTGCAGCTTGCTTTTGACGATTATGCCGTAGTTGATACAACGACACAAAAAGCCGAAGAATTTCTGGTATACGAAATGGGAGATACAAAAAGCATCTCTTTTCCCAAGGAAAATCCTTCTGTTCTGTACGGCGATGTTGATTTGGACGGCAGAATTGATGTTGTGGATGCAGTGTTGCTGAACAAGGCGGCATCTGGTTCGATCACGCTAAATCCGCAGGCACTGAAAAATGCAGACTGCAATGCAGACGGCGAACTGGGAACAGAAGACGCTCTGGTTCTGATGCGGTTTCTGGTGCATCTGACCACGAGTCTGCCGGAGTAAGCCGATGATATGCGAAAGGTCAGGTGATTCCCATGTAATATATATCTTTTCAATTGGTGAAAAGGAGGAATTGCTGTGGAAAAGAAGAAAAATGAAACAGAGCCAGAAAGAAAATCGGATCGTTCCTTAAAAGGAACTGTGATCGCATTTATCATTCTGCTGATCTTAGCCATTGCTGCTTTTTTGTGCGAAAAAATGGACAATGCTATTTTCACCATATTGATGGTGATCATATCTGTAATTACTTTTTTCGGCACTGGGATTTTAGCGATTTTTTCTGATGTATACTTGCCGGATTTTGCTGTGTTTTTAGAAAAAGATCACTTTTCGCTTTCTGGTGAGAAGATACAGATCAATGGATGCGAAGATCTTTGGCAATATGCGAAAAAATCTGCCAAAACATCTGAAACTAGTGCTGTAAAGTGGTTGTGGCTCACATACAGAGCATACCATAAGCAGAAGAAGGCAGCACAGAAATAAATGGTGTTCTATATTTTATGTATCATGAATTCTAAAAGTGCAATCAGAAGTGAAATAATGGATGCCACTGATGAAAGAAATGTGACTACCCACATGACAAACTCTGTTTTTTGATTTTTTGTAGCTGTTGCTTGACGTATACTCTTAAGCAAAGTGTAGCAAACATTGGCGAAATATCGTATTGAAATAAAAAGAAAGAGTCCAGAAAAGAATGCAGTAAAGAGAACCCACAATGCTGAATCCGAAAAATATAGATATACCAATAGCAGAATTGCTATAAGAAAAACAGCGGAGTAAACCAGAAATCTTATAATTTCTTTGAATGCACTTTCGTAATCTTGATGTGCAATTTTTAAGTGAAGTGCAATGCCGCTAAATATTAGAAGTTGTGGAAAAATTATCATGTAGCTATGGTCTTGCTTATGACATAACACGATTGTAAGGATAAGACCAGTCAGAATGAATGAAAGCGATGAGCAAAATTTCCATTTTTTCATTTCAACACCTCCATGTTGATAGAATAGAAAGGAGTCTTTATCGTGTTTTCTCTTATAAAATCAAAAAAAGCAGATTCATCCCCATGTGCAGCGGCGGAAAACCAAAAAGATGAAAAAAACAAAAAGAAGGTAGAAGAATCGAATTCGCTGAAAACCGCCATTTTGGAACTGATTTTTGCGATTACAATCGTTTGCTTTGTACAAATTGGCACAACAACAAAAAATGAAAAGCTTGAAATTCTGATGATGATCCTTTCCACAATCGTTTTTCTTATTACTGTTATTTTTGAAATCTTATTGTCCCTATACAACAAAAAGCAAAAGAAAACGAAAAAGTGACAGGAATATTCTATCACAGTTTTTTTGTACTGTCAAAAGAGGAATCATAATGCAATTCTTAACCATTCTTTGTACCGTTCAGAATGCCGAGATCACGGCTTGCTTCATTGGCAATGAGGGAAAGGATGCTCTCTGTCAGAAAGGACTGCGATCTCTGCATCAAAAATACGGTACAGCCTGTCAAACCAAATGGATCGAATTCCGTGACACCAAAAAGCCGGAAGAATTCATCCACATCGATTATTAGGAGGAATTACAATGCGAAACAAAAAAGGAATTCTTGTTTTGCTGGCACTCTCGTTACTCTGCGGCTGCTTTACCGGCTGCAAAAAAGACAAAGAGGACAGCAAAGAAACGAAAGAAACCACACAAACCACTGTGGTAAGCAGTACGGTTTCTGGCACTGCGACAGAACCGACTGAGATGACATCTGTTTCTACATATGCCCCACTCTATCCGCAGGACGGAGATACAACACCATCATACACCACAAAATCAAAATCAGATGAATCCTCTGTTCGTGTGGAATACAGCAGAAACGCCTTGCAGCCGACTACGATTGACGGGATCGCTGGATATTATGCTCCGGTGGTGGAAATTCCGGTGGACTGTACCAAGATCAATGACAATGCGTTTGAGAATAACCCAACCGTGCAGACACTTTCTTTTCAGAATCCCTATACAGAGATCGGAAGCTATGCTTTCAGCAACTGTAGCAGTTTGAGAGATGTGACGTTTCCAGAAAAGCTACAGACTATTTCAGACAGTGCGTTTCAGGATTGTACCGGAATCAAAGAACTGGAGATCCCGGAAAGTGTAGAAAGCATCGGAAACACTGCCTTTTATGGCTGCACGGGAATGTACAAGCTGACGCTGCATGAGGGGTTGAAATCCATTGGCGATACTGCTTTTTACGGTTGCAGCAGTCTGATCAATGTAGTTATTCCAGACGGTGTGACAGAGATCGGAGATTATGCTTTTGGAAATTGCAAAAGCTTGCTGAATATCACTATTCCGGAATCTGTTGTCAAATGCGGACTGTATCCGGCAAGCGGTTCAGCAGATGTATCTGTGGAACAACAGCAAACGATCCAGGTTTTTGTAAAGGAAGGTTCCTGGATCGACCAGAATTTCGATATGGTGTTCCAGGGCATCAAATGCCTGAAGGTGTATCAATGAGGTGAGGAAAATTGTCTGATATTCGGAGAAGAAACACAGAAAACCATGAGATACATCAACATCAGGATTCTGTCCCCACTCAGAAAAAGACGTACATTCTAAAGAAAAAAGAAACGATTACGCAAAGAGGATCTCCTGATACATTTGTACAGCAAAAGATCCGGCAGATGTGCTTAAAACCACAAAAAAGAAATCAGGCAAACGAATCACAGGAGATCCGGGAAACAGATGCAAAAATCGATCGTTCCATAAAACAAGCCAGCCGTACACTCAAAAAAGCGGCACAGAGAAGCAGTATACGAAAAAAGGCAGAAGCAGAAAAGCCAGAACAATCATATTCTTTTCAACAGCCAACAGAAAAAGAAGAAGCTGTTGTGAAAAGCAGCATGGATCAGTCGATCAAGACCAGAGAAAATACGATCGGTATCCGTACTTCTACAGAAGAAGCAAAGAAAAATGTCGTTGCAAAAGAATATGCAGCGATCCGCAAAGCAGAAAAAGAAGAAAGTGCCGCAGCGATGCAAGCGAAAAGTCATGCAGCTGCGGAAACGGCAAAAGCAGTCACTGCGGAAGCCAAGAAAAATGCGGTAAAGGAAACTGCACAAAAAACAGCAAAAAAAGCAGCTGCTTCCTCTGCGAAGGAAACCGTGAAAGCAACTGCTTCTGCAAGCGGCGGCGGTTTGGTTTTCATTGTTGGTATGATCCTTTTCATTATCTTCTGTGCTTTGGCTGTGTTTATTTGTGTGATTGGCAGCAGCAATGCCAACGAAGAACAAAATCGGCAAAATGCCAGCAATGGCACTGCTGCTGTTAGTGAAAATGTGCTGCAATACAGTGATTTGATCTCCCAGTACGCCAATGAGAATGGCATTGGCAGATATGTTGCTTTGATCGAAGCCATCATGATGCAGGAATCCGGCGGTGTTGGCACAAATGTCATGCAAGTCAACTTTGGTACAGTGACAACGGTAGAGGATTCTATCCGTATGGGCGTGGGATATGTGCGAAATTGTCTGGAAATGGCACGAGTGACAGACCCCAATGACATGGATCATATCAAAGTAGCCTTACAAGGATACAATTACGGAACGGGATACATCACCTGGGTATGGAACAATTATGACGGCGTATATTCCGAAGAAAATGCTCAGGCTTATTCTAATATGCAAAAAGCCAGTCTAGGATGGGGTATCTACGGCGACCCGCAATACGTTCCTCATGTGCTGCGATATTACAGTGTCAGCAGCGGCGATATACAGTTCATCACAGACGGAGCGACGTTCGCATGGCCCGTTCCGGGACATACGAACATCACAAGTACTTATGGCTACCGTTGGGGAACGCTGCACAAGGGCATTGATATTTCCGACGGCGGTATCGAGGGACAGCCAGTCGTTGCTTCCCGTTCCGGTACTGTGACCAGAGCGGACAACGCTTGTCCCCACAATTACCCCAAGAATTCCAGCTGCGGATGCGGCGGCGGATATGGCAACCGGGTGGAAATCTCTCATGGAGATGGTACATCTACCCTATATGGGCATATGCTGAGTATTACAGTGTCTGTCGGACAAACCGTCAATCAAGGTGACATTATCGGTTATGTGGGCTGTACCGGATATTCTACTGGCACACATCTGCATTTTGAGATCAAGCAGAATGGCGTTCAGGTCGATCCGATGCCGTATTTGTGATGAGCACAGTTGCTCTTAGAAATCATTTGCAAATTTATAAACGATATTTGTCGGTTCTTTAACAACACATTCGACGAGATATTTTTCCGGATTTGTCCAATCTCCTAAAACAGCAATTGTATGTCCTGAAAAAGTGTTATTAAATGTATCCAGTATATATCGTATAATTTCATAAATCTGACTATTTTCCATATGCACAATACTATCAAAATGTATTGCTTTTCTATTTTTTGTGATTGTACTTGTTCTCAATCTAATGTATTTTTGAGAAAGATCGTATTTAATTGTATCGCCGACCACCAAATGCAATCCACAAAATCCTTTGAAATTAGCATTATCACAGATATTTCTCTTATCAACAATTATATCATTTATTGTTGTTTCATTTTCATAAATTGTATTTAATGGATTTGAAATACAAAAATAGAGTAGATCTTTAGTTGTGTTTATATATGTTTTTCGGAAAGTACCTTGTACAGAATGATTGTGATGGGCTGCTGAAACGTTTTTTGCATTTTTTCTGATATGAAAATAAATATCTTGTATAGATGATTTCACAACGTTATCATCATCAAGATATTTCGTTAATCCCATATCATAAGGGCATCCTTTTATGTGTGGCTTATTATGTTTATGACAAAAATGAACTGTTCTTTCACTGTTAATTCCCTTTATATAGTATTCAGCTTTACATTGAGGATTAGGGCAGAGAAAAGTGTCGTTCAGATTTGTCACATCATTCGCACAAATTATATTATTATATTTTTTTGAAATAGCATAAAACATTTTGAACATCTCCATAATTTTAGAAAGGATACTACCATGAATGTATTTGAAAATCTAGAAAAATATTATGAGAAAGCAGGAAACAAAACATACTATTCTGTAAATGGACAGAATCAGTTACTGTTGTTTCATCCAAATCTCAAAATCTCGAAAATATACGGGATATTTACGAGTAATAATGATGACTTAATTCATATTGGCTGTATCGAATACTTTCGTAACGAATTGCATCTTCTTTTTCGAGATTGCAGTCGTAATAATTATACTGCAATCATAGCTAAGATAAATGAAATAAATGAAGATACAACAAAAGAAATTAAGACGGACTACATCGATTCATGTTTGTGTCCGAAGATATTGTTTGAAAATCAAGAAAGCATTGTACTAGATTTCTTAAAAGATAATGGGTACAAGCTGTTATCATTATAACACAATAACATCACTTATACAATTGCTTTTTTACAATTGATTTCGCATTTACAGGAGGATGAAATGGAGAAAAGTATCTGTCAATTGATGAATTTTCGGCAAATCACGTTACAATGGATCGAAAAAATGTTATTCTATGATAAGATAAGGCTAAAAGATATTCCGACAGAGATCCGAATAAGCAGTGCAGACATATATATTATTGCATTTCGCATCAGCAGAAACAAAACTTTCCATCAATATCTGCAAGATCTCGAAGTACTTTGTTCAGACTTGATCACGATGGAAAATCAAGATCTAATGAAAAGTAAGCTTCTCCGGATTTTATCAAACGCCTTAAAATTTCATGATTTTGGAGAGAATCAAGAACTTGTCGATTTTCAGAAAAATATGCCGGAGATTCTATTGCAGCAATTGCAAACAAAAGAACAGGCTATACAAGATAATATCAGAAATCAACTCTACAAATGAAGAATCATCAAAACGCATTGACAAAGAAGCAGTGTACTGATATAATGATTACAAATACGCTGCAAAGAAAGTCAGGTGAACGCAATGGAATTATCCCCAGAAGAATATGACCCGGAAACTGGTTTGCCCCTCGATAAAGGTTATCTGGAATGTGATTTGCCGCCATATGTGCAGGAAGCCATTGACCAGATGCAAAAGACGTGGGCAAGATTAGATGCCGGAGAAAAATACATGGATTGGGATTGGGACTGGTGCAACTTGCAAAGCAATATCAATAGTGCTGAAGTCAATGGCGAGATCAGTTCTGAACAAGCCTGGTATTTGAGAGAAAAATATTTGAGGATCGAAAGAAGAGGTGATGAGATCATATGATTGACTTTACAAATTTGCAAAAAAAGAATAAGGCATATGCGGGTGCAAACGGAAATAAGATCGCTGTCGTTTACCAGAATGAAACATATATGCTGAAATTTCCGCCGCACCCGACCAAAAACAAAGAAATGAGTTACACAAACAGTTGTGTTTCTGAATATATCGGATGCCACATCTTTGAAAGTGTTGGAATTCCAGTACAAAAAACACTGCTTGGAACATATCAAATTCATGGAGAAGAAAAAATCGTAGTAGCTTGCAAGGACTTTACCTCTCCTGGTATTGTTCTTCAGGACTTTGCATCTCTGAAAAACCAAATCATCAATTCTGAAAGAAATGGTTACGGAACGGAACTGGATGATATTCTTTCTACATTTGAAGAGCAAACTGCACTGGATTCGGCTGTACTTTCCAATCGATTCTGGGATATGTTTATCGTAGATGCGTTGATTGGAAACTGGGACAGACATAATGGAAACTGGGGATTTCTGTATGACACCAGAAATGACAGTGTTACGCTCGCTCCTGTTTTCGACTGCGGCAGCAGCCTTTATCCGCAGGCAGATGAAGCAATGATCCACAATATATTGTCAGATAAAAATGCGTTGCACCATAGGATCTATAACATCCCATTGTCATCGATACAAATGCAAGGAAAGAAGATCAATTATTATCAGTTCTTATCCTCATTGCAGAATCCGGATTGTAATCTGGCACTGAAACGAATTGCATCACGCATTGATATGGTAAAGATCTTTCAGTTGATCGATGAAACACCGTCAATTACAGTGCTGCAAAAAGAATTCTACAAAACGATGCTGCAAGCAAGAAAAGAACGAATCTTAGATCATTCTCTGAACTTGCTACATAAACAAATCCGAAACCGTAAAAACGGACTATCTCTTTGAATTCAAAAAAATAAGCATATCGAAAACCGCAGGAGTGTCCCTGCGGTTTTTTGTTACCCAAAAGGAGGGCATGCTATATGAGTAATACCGTACACACACTGGAATGGCAGGGAAAAAACGGCGTGATCCGTTTAGAAGCTTCCTATCAGGCAATGCTGCAAGAGAAAACCAACAATCTGGATGGCGATATTTGTTACACTGGAAAGTTGGAAATCATAGAACGGGCAAGTCTGACAGCGTATTTTAATGACAAACAATTGGATTCCGGCTGGAATCCAGCTTCCTGGTTTCTTGTAGAATCCCCTGTACCGGGCGTGTATCAAATTCGTGACGTTCCCAAAATCGGTATCCAGACAGAAATGCGGGAAAAAGTCCGGCAATTTTTAGAGGATACCATTGCACAAGGAACACCGGTTTCGGTTCAGGCGTTTCGACTAGATCATGAATTGAAGCAAACTATGTACGACCTGGCATCTTATCAGAACACCTTGAAGGAAATCAAAGCACAGAAAGATCTTCCCACTCGTCAGGAAGCACGTCGCCGCATGAAAGCATACAATGATCTTTATAACGAGGGCGGCGAAGGATATGTTCCCTACATTCACTGCATCGAAGAACGGGACTATGCCGTAGACCAGATTGCTGTATGCCAGGAGAAAATCAAAGATCTGACTGCTCAGAAACAGCAGCTTTTATTTGACCACGCCACAGAATACTGTATTTATCAGATCAAAGAAGGAGAAGTTTATCATGGCATTCGCTTTTTCAGCAGTGAAGATCAGGAAAAAACGGGTGCCACGCTTCATCTCGGCGATTATGATATGGTATATCAGGGAACGATGGAAGAAATCAGCGGAACCAATAAGCTGGATGCCATTTTTGCAAAGTGTAACCAGGATATTCCGGCAGGATATATGGGACATTCCCTCAGTGTCAGTGATGTGATCGTTTTGAGAAATGGGATCGCAGTCACTGCTTTTTCCGTTGAACCTACCGGATTTCAAGAGAAACCAAATCTGGAAGCTGAATTGTTCCAGAATGCACAAAGAGCATTCTGCCAGCACCAGCGAAATCAGGGCATTACAAGATGAAGGAGGAACATTGTGGAGAATTGGTATCGAGATGACAGCAATGGCATTCGCATCGGAAAAGACAAGGATTTTCTGAGAGTGCTTTGTGGAGCGTCAGAAAAGACATATGTGGATACCCTGCGAAACCGCATCGAAGTGTTGCGAGAGATCCAGCGTATCCAAGGAAAAGAAACACTGGCAATTCAGGCATTGCTCCATGAAACGGAAGAAATGATACACGCCGAAGAAGATATGCAGGAGGGATTCTGCATCGAAGATCCCGACCAGTATGAATCTGGGAGAAGTGCCTACCAGGCAGCTGAGCAGCGATTTCAGGAGATCGCAGATGATTTGCAGCAACTGACACCTGAAACAGACGCATATACCTTTTCTCAGGTGATCCTGTCCGCAAATGGAGTTGAACAAATGTGTTTCTTTTCCGGAGAGATACAGTTGGAAAGCATCAAGGAATCGGAAGCATTTCAGGCATTTCGGGAGGACATCATCACACCGCAGCAGCTGAACGACACTGTTCAGATCGTGATTCGGAAATGTCACTATGGACAGGGATATGAAACCACACCATGTGCCAAAGAACTAACTGATCTACAGCAGAACTGGCAGCAGATCCAGCCGGAAGTCCGCTGTATCTCAGAAGAAACAACCGTTACTTCCTTATGGATCGGTGTAGAAGAAGTGATGCAGTCCTATCTGGAAATGGGAAAAGTGCTTGCAGAACACTACCGGACGCAGGAAACTGTCGGACAAGCGAAACTGCATCTTGTACCAGAAAAAGCCGGACAGCTGCATACAGCGGTCAAACAGATCAAACTCCAGACTGGCACATGGGTATTTCCGCAAGAAGCTGTGGCAGACATGAACCGGAAAGGCTGTGCAGAATATCCGAAAAATATTGCATATGTGCGAGCTGAATGCCGAAACACAGCCGGAAAAACCAAGCTAGTCGAATTGACGATGGAGGAATACGCTCTGCTGTATCAAAGAACTGAGCAGCTGCTGCATCGGCAAGCTAAAAGGAATCGTAATTTGGGACTGTGATGCACTAAATTGACACCGGGACAGAATTGTGATAAAATAGTTAGGAACAAATATCGCATCTTACAACAGAAAGAGAAAATCAAAAAATGAAAAGAAACAAGACACTTTTTTACAGCAGTCTTATCGCAATTGCTGCTGGACTATTGTTTTTCCCAAGCCATGCTTTGGCAGAAGAACAAGCAGCACCGCCAATTGCAACAGGAACAACTGTAATTGCAACGGACACAACACAAATTCAACCAGAGTATTCCGGCTGGCAAAATGTTGACGGACAAAAATATTACTTTAACCCAGAAACGCATCAAAAAGTGACAGGAGAACAAGAGATCGACCATGTTTTCTACCTGTTCGACTGGAATGGTGTGCAGAAAACGGGTTGGCGGACGGTAAATGGCAAAAGAGTATATTTTGATCCGGAAACTGGTGCAATGCAGACTGGTTGGATCTCTGTGTATGATAGCCGGTATTATGCAGATGCAAACGGAAAACAAACTGGTGAGATCCAGGTAAACGGCACTCGTTATCTGTTGGACAATGAAACCGGAAAACAGCACACTGGCTTCTGCATCTTTTCTGATGGAACAATTTCCTATTATGCGGAAGATGGAACGATTCAAAATGGCTGGATCGACAGCTGGTATGGAAGAAGCTTCAGCAAAAACGGCATTTTGCAGACAGGCTGGCAGACGATCGACGGAAAAAAATTTTATTTTACGGAAAAAGGATTTGCCCAGACTGGTTGGAAACAGCTGGATAATAACAGATATTTTTTCAAGTCCAACGGTGAAATGCAAACTGGCTGGTTATGCCTTGATAAGACCTACTATTATTTCACAAAAGACGGAAAAAACGTCAGCGGATGGCAGAATATTGACGGGAAACGGTATTATTTTGTTTCCGGCACAGCTTTGATGGGCTGGCAGACACTCGACGGAGAAACTTATTATTTCACTCGCAATGGCATTACGACCGGTGATGCAGTAATAGACGGAAAGACATATCACTTTGGACAAACCGGCTGCATGACACCGCAGACGATTGCTTGGCAACAAGCGGATGGTGCAGAACAGCAACGAAGCAAATACTTGATTGGAATTCGCCGTTGGGATAATTACGTCTGGACTGTCTGTGGTGAAAATGACCAGACGATCGCCAATTCAGCGTGTGGCATCTTTTCCGTGATCAATTCAGTGTATTACAAGAAAAATGTGTTCCTTGATCCGATCACGATTGCAGACTGGACAAAAGCAAATGGCTACCGTACCGCACACGCCGGTGTCGATGTGCGTTTCTTTCCGGCATACTTAAAAACATTCGGAAAAAATTATGGCGTTCAGTACGCCGGGCAGCTGTACAGTGTAGATGCAGCATTGCAGCACGTCCGAAACGGCGGTACGATCTGTGCCAATATTCCGAGACACTGGATCTCTGTTGTGGATTACGATAAAAAAACCGGAAAATATTTACTTTTGGATTCAGCTGCTTCTTATCCCCGAACCCAAACGATTCAGTGGCAATCCACAGGCGTTGCATGGGTAAGTGCAAGTGAATTCACGCAAAACTCGGCATATCGCTTTTTTGTGAGCGGACGCAGAGTTTATGCTTTGACATATGGTAAGTAGAAAGGAATACCATGAACAAAAAAGAATTATCCGAACTGAAAAAACATTTTTCCGCAGCCAGTGACCGTTTTACCTTAAATCGTGTGGCAACTGCATTTGTCGATGTGGATCGGAATATCCATAACATCCAGATTCGCCCCTATCACAGCATTCCGGCAGAGGAAAATGAGTGCCTGATGGCGACACTGAAACGTGTCCTCTCCGGCACTCTGGGAAAAGGACTGATCGAATATGAGTTCCCGCAAGAAACCTACGAAGAAGGCGGCAGTCAGAACATTCTCTATGGAGCATTGCAGTCCAAGCTGGAAAATGAAGATGATGTGTCACTTTTAATGCACCAGATTGCTGACAATCTGAACTATCTCTCCACCTATGCCATTCTGATCGGTCAGTGCAATTACACAGTCTTTCAAAAATCCGCAGATGAAGCAGAAAATCCTTACGACACCTACGAGTATCCATTTCTGATCGCAGCCATCTGTCCGGTGGAAATACGGGTAGACGGACTGGTGTACAATGAATCAGAAGAATCCATCGAGCGGAAAACGGATTGCGACCGTGTTGTTGCAGAAATCCCCTCAGATGGTTTTCTCTATCCCACGTTTACCGGCAGAGGTCCGGACGTAAATCATGTGCTGTACTCTGCCCGTAAACCCAAAAAGATCAATGTCAGCATGGTGGAAGATGTGCTGGGCTGTGTGACACTGCAAATTGCCGGAGATGCAGAAAGCAAGGTGCGGACACAAAACAACAACGGCAGACGGTATCTGCTGATCGATTTGGACAGTCCGGAAATACAGATCAACGGCTTGACGGCAAGAGTTGCAGAACAGAGAGGAGATGATGACAATGCAGGATAAATATCACCTGACATTAGAACAAAATCTTTATCTGGCAAAACGAAATCTGATCGACAGTATTTGGAGAAGTGCGAAAATTGAAGGAATCAATGTGACCTTTCCGCAAACCTATGCCATTATCGAAAAAGCAGCAGTGCAAAATGTTTCTGTAGAGGATATTCTAAAAATCACAAACCTAAAACACGCATGGCAGATTTTGATTCAGGAACCGGAAGCACCTTTGACTTTAGAGTGGCTTTGCAAAATACATGGTGAAGTGGCAAAGGATGAAGCGTTGGAATGGGGCAAGCTGCGAACCGGAGAAATTGGTGTTGGAGGAACGGACTATGTGCCGCCAATTCCCAATGCAGATGCTGTTCGTGTTTTTTTGCAGCAAATGGAGCAAATTCCCTCGCCTACGGAACGAGCAATTGAAACCATGTTCCGGCTCATCAAGCAGCAAATTTTCTGGGACGGCAATAAGCGTACTGCAATGCTTGCTGCCAACCACATCATGATTGCTAATGGCTGCGGACTGATTCTGGTACCGGAAAAAGAAATCGAAACCTTCCAGACAGTTCTGCTGGATTACTATAACCATGATACACTGGACAACGCCAAGCAATTCATATATAGCACTTGTATCAAAGGAATTGATTTTCCGGAGAGAAAACGAACACAAGGTATTTCTCTCTAAAGCAGAAAGGAGCCAATACTATGCAGGATAAATTCTCAATGCCGCAGGAGTACAACATTTCATTTGCCAAGCGAATGCTGGTGGATTCCATTTACAAAAGTGCCAATCTGGAGGGCATTGCGGTAACATTTGCCCAGACAAATGACATCTTAAACAACGTAAATGTCGGCAGTCTAAAACCAAATGAAATTCGCAAGGTTTGTGATATGCGTGACGGATGGGAATATGTGATCCAGCATATCAACGAACCGTTGCATCTGGGATTTCTGGAAGATATTCACGCACTGATTGCGAAGGCAGATGTGGAATACTGGGAACTGGGTGTGCCACGTTTCAGCGATGTGGGAATCAGCGGAACAACATGGCGACCAGAACTGCCAAATGTAGAAAAGTTGCACAATGAATTGCAGGAGTTACTGACCATTGAAAATGTAACAGACAGAGCAATTTCTGTGATGCTCTGGACGATGCGAAGTCAGATCTTTCAGGACGGAAATAAACGTGTTGCATCGCTGACTGCCAACAAAATTATGATCGAAAACGGAAAAGGCATCATTTCCATTCCGGTAGAACTGGATGGTACATTTAAGACCATGCTGGTACAATACTACGAAACCAACCAGATGCAGCCCTTGAAAGAGTGGGTGTACGAACATTGTGTAGATGGTGTACAGGTGGACGCACGACAGGTAGAAGAAGCCAAAAAACGTGCTTTACACCGAAGAAACCGAGGGATGGAACTATAAGTGCAGAAAGGAACTCAGACAATGATTTATCCAGAAAATCCGATCACAGTCGGTCAAATCCTACAGCGTTCCATTGCCCGCATCATGCAGCAGCCAAAAACAACAGACAATATTTACGATGATTCTGCTTTCCGGCAGTTTTTGCTGACTGCCGGAGCCAATGAGGAACAGTCACTGGTCAATCAGCTGCTGATCTATGAACAGGCTCCGGAAACTGACGTATACATTACAGAAGCACAGCTGCGTGAAAAGCAATGGCAGGCAAAATCCGGCAGCAAATCGTTCTGGCTGCTGAATGTGCAGACGGAACACGATGACAGCTATCTGAAGCTGGAACGTGCCTGGGCAAGAAATGACGTGCTGGGACTGGGTGCTGTTGTGGAGCGGAAATGGCGGCTGCACCCGCACTTTGAATTGCAGGAAGTGGAAATGCTGCGGAAATCTTATGGCAGCATCACTGCGGAAACGCTGCCTCTTGCCCTGAAACAAGCCGCAGAAACCGAAGTGCGGAATGGAATGCGGGCGGAGGAATGGTACGATCAGTTCCGAGAATGCACCGGCAGAGTATCTGTAGAAGAAATGCGTTCCCGTATCATGCCCACAGACGATATTCCCTTTGAGAGCGATACAAAGATCGAAGCGGAAACGGCATGGCTGGAAAAGATTTTGGTCAATGCCGTATGGCTGGAACTTCTCAGCCGCTGTGAGATCCGGTTCAATTCCAATGTGCCAGCTGGCACATTGCAGCTTCAGCCCTACTGCACCAATGAAGATGTTCTGTTTTTTCTGTTGACCAAGATCCACCGCATGACGGACAGTGTGTTCAGCGTGTTTTACGGAAAAATTCTCCCGAAATACGATGATCTGCTGAGTTTCGAGCAAAAATTCCACATTGCGGAGCCGCAGCACGAAGCACTGCCCATGATGACCATGGAAGATGAAACCACTTGCCCGGCAATGATCCTGCCGGACAGTGAAAATGAGATCGGTGGCTATGCCCTGCAACGAATCGAATATCTGGAGGACTACGAACCGGAAACTTACCTTAGTTATCTTTCCGGAGATATGCTGATCTCCCATGCTATGAACATCGCAGAAAGAGCAATGGAACGCAGCTGCGACATTGTACAGAAAGCGACAGACGGCATTTTTGAAGAAAAAGAACTGGAAAAAGCCATTGACGCGGTCAGCGATGATGCTTACCGCACCGTTTATCAGGAAATCATCACATCTTAAATTTCCAACAACAGAATACCGCAGAAAGAGCGAAATCACGATTGTGGTTTCGCTTTTTTGGATTTTCTCTTGCAAAAAGAGAGAATCTCATATATAATAGTAGAAAGGAAGAATGCAAGTTATGGCAACGATGCGAGAAGTCCAGAGCAACTGGACAGAGATCACCAACCGCCTACTGCACGACAAGGGAGAAATGCTGCAATTTCTGCGTTTCTCCGCAAACCTGTACAAACTGCCCTTTTCCAATGCGGCACTGGTGTACCGGGATAACCCCAATCTCATGTACATCGCCAGTGCGTCCCAGTGGAATCAGAGCGGACGCTATGTCAGATCCGGAGAGCATGGCATCACGGTATTTGACGAAACGCCCAGCAAAAATGCACTGCTGTTTCTGTTTGACGTATCTCAGACCGACGATCCGGAAACACCAGTCACATGGCGGCTGACTGCCGTAGAAGAACCGGCGATCCGGCATATGCTGGGAACAGAACACCATGCAAGCTATGCAACTGCTGCGGAACTGTGCAGCGGAGCCGTGGAGCATTATCTTCAGCACCCCAGAATTCAGGCGGAAATCCAATCCCACATGAATGCAATGGGGCTGGATGATGCCCGGCGAGAGCAGTATGTGACATCACTCCGGGAAGCAGCGAACTATGTAACCGCACTCCGGATGCAGCGGAACAGCGATATTACCTGGACTGTTCCTGAACCGAATCTGGACGCAATGGACTTTTTCCGGAATAATCAGAATCTGATTCGGTTTTGCCGAATTGTCAATTTCACATATCGATATGCTCTCAGTGAAATGAAAGAAGCTATCAAAGAAAATACGATTCAGACGGAGGTGCAAAATGAACTACGAACAACTGAACGACTTCAAAAAAATGTTGAAACGAGAAGCCAACGAGGATATGTTGGATCTAATCATGAACGAGGACAGTCTTCTGATGGACATCGATTGGATGCGGATCGGATTCCGGGAGAATCTGGGCAGATACGGGAAAATCTGGTGGGAATGGATGCAGCAGAATCATCCGGAACAGCTGATATTCTCTCTGAAAAACGACTATTATCTGGTACTGCATCACGAGATCAATCTGAGAGCAGAGGTAGAATACCGGGAACTGTTCACCAGATATATGATCGAACAGAAAACGGGAACGTACTCGGAGCAGAGCGAGAAAGCCAGCCGGAAAGCGGAGGAACAGGTATTGCAGCAGATCGTATACCGGATTCCGCCGGAACTGGACATCATCAATCACTGCAAGACACCGGAGGACTTTCGGAAACTGCCGGAACTCCTGCACTATTAAAGGAAGAAATCAAAGAAGCGGAAACAGAAGTGGCATCTGTTTCCGCTTTTGCATTAGAAGTCGATCAGGCACTTGCCGGAGAATTGTCCCAGTACAATGCCCTGAAGGTGTGCGATACACCGGAGATCCTGATTCAGGCAGGCTGTCAGCCGCTGCCTATGCTGTATACCCAAAAGCACTTGCGTGATGCAGTTCACCCCAAGGGCAAAAACAGTCATTGGCATGGTCTGTCAGTGGAACAAGTCAAGCAGCTGCCGGAACTCATGCAGGAACCGGTCATGTTGTTTGATTCCATTTCGCCACACAACCAGAGAAATATGCTTGTTGCACTGCTGGCAGTAGATCAGGAAAGTATGCCGATCATCGTCAGCCTGCAAGCCAACGGTACCGGCACATATGACCTGGAGAAAGTCCCCACCAATTTCATTACCAGTGTGTACGGCAGAGTGAACTTTGCACAGTATCTGGAGCGTGTCACAGATGCGAATGCTCTCCTATACTGGAACGAAAAAAAGAGCCAAGAGCTTTTCAGGGTGTTAGGGCTACCATTGCCCCAATGCCTGGAACGCTTTGACTCTGACATCATTATACACCAAAGTACCAATATTGTCAATTCTGTTTCGGAAAAAGATGCAAAAGCCGAAACAGTTTCGGAAAACACACAGCAGTTGTCCCTGTTTTCCGAGCCGGTTCCGGAAATGAATCTGTTGGGCATGGTTGGAACGACCGCCTATTACACCTATCCGAACCAATTGACACGGGACAGCTTATCCCAGATCCAGCAGAAGTCAAAAGCATATGTGATTGCTGCACCGTCCTGCATTCTCAGCACGGATTTTATGCTGGAACACAACATCTATTTTGTCAAAACAGACCGTGACATTAGTGTGGATCAGCTGCAAAGTAGCGATGCGATCGCCATCATGACACAGTGCATGGAAAAGCAGCAGCAGCTGGTGGAAATCTCTGCGGAAACCGCAGAATTTATGTGGCGGGATTTCCATGCTTCTGTCTTCATCAATGGTGATCTGCTGCCGGAATATGATGCGGCATCTGACGGTATGGAGAGCATTGCTGCGGAGATTCGGGAAAGCAGCAATATCACCGTATCACAGTTTGATCTGGAACAGTATCAAGGCATTGCAGCAATGCAGGAAGCCCCCGCTGCATCAGAAGACGTTAGTTTGACAGAAATTGCAGAAGCAATCCAAGCAGATCTGGAATTGATCTGCCGGGAATATGAGATACCAGTTACCCTGAAAAACATTGTGGTATACGGCAGCCGGAGCAAAGGCTATGAACACGAGGATTCTGATCTGGATATTCTGGTGGAATACGAGGGAGATTTTCGGGAAGATGAACTGTTTGCCCTGTTCCACGACAGTGAAGAACCGCTGCAATACCATGGTATTCCGGTAGATGTCAATCCCATTCGTACAGAGGAAAGCGGCACAATCGAAACATATTTGCCGGCAGCAGATGCGTTTCTGGAGCATAAGCACATGATCCAGACAGCATTTGCACAGGTGCAGTCCCAGTTCAACCTGACCGCATCTCAGCAGGAATTTTCTCAGCGGCTGGAGCATTTTGCGATCTCGGAGCAGCTGGATTCCGATCTGATCTCCGCAGCCTTTGAACGCTCTCACAATTTCCGCCGGAAATACGGCAGTGTGCAGCTGCTGAGCAAACGGATATTTGCCGGCAGGCTGAACCGTTTTTCCGAAGCCCTGCAAAATGCCATTGACCAGCAGAAGCCGCAGCAGGAAGTCCCTCTGACCGATGAGGAAAAGGCATTTTTGCAGGAGGATCTGGCAGCGATTCTGGCAAAGGCTCCGCTTGCCTGGGATGAGATCGAGGACCTCGGCTATATCTTTTTTGAGGATGGCTATCTGGACAAATCCCCTCAACGTCCCAGTGAAAAAAGCATCTACGGCAACGGTCTGGCTGAGCCGGAACTCTATGCTCTTGCCAGACGAATGCAGCAAGGCGAAGATATACGAAAGGAACTGGCAGTCGCTCTGCTTGGCATACAGCGAGGGTTTGAACGACAAAACGACAAGCCATTTTCTGCGACATTTGGCGAAACGAAATTGACTGCGGTCTATGGCAATGCACGGAAAACGATTTCCTATGAATCTGTGGGAGATGCCATTCTTTCTCTTGCTGAAAGCGAGTATCAGGATATTGTACAGGGACGTACCATAGACGATTTGCGGCACAGACTTCCTACACTGACATCTGATACAGCGGCAGAACATTTGATACAGGCTTTTGACGATGCAAAAATGGCAGACTGGCAGGGCGATCCCATCAAGGAAAACCGCATGAAAAAGGCTCTCTATGCCATTCTGGAAGATGAGGAACAGACGGAAAAAGCCTTTGCTTCCATTGCGGATATGAAGTACAATTACAAGGTTTTGCCGGAAAAAGAAGCGGTGTCCGATTCTGTGACCATGGTATGGAACAAGGAATGGTTTACAGAGAGCAGCCTGTTTTCAGACTTTATCGAAGCCAATCCAGATGCCAGCTTTGCCCTGACCAATGCGGCACTGGATTTTTTGGACGAAAAGCAGCATACAGAACGCAGTAATCCGAAGCTTCATGCCGGTTGGTATAAGAAAACAAACTTCACGATTTCCGGTACACTGGATGGCGAAGAATTCCACTATGAAGGCAGATTCGACATTGGTGATGGAAAAGGCACAGGCGGCGGCAGTCTGATCGACCACATTCGGGACTTCAATCAAGGCATTCTGAATTCCACCAGTTATCCATATAACGATGCGGAACACAAGAAAGCTGCAAGAGAAACACTCGATGTATTTCTTCCGTTTCTGGAAGCCCACGCCCGACTGACACCGGAGGAAACACAGATTCTGGAGGAATTCAAGGCAAAAAATCCGATCCGGGCAGCGGAAACCTTGCAGGAAATCGCAGCGGAAGAACCAGCAGCATCACCGCTTGGTTTAGAAGTCGGCGATGTGGTCCGTTATGACGGAAAACGCCGTGAGATCGAGGAGATTGATGACCGGCACATCACCATGAAAAATCTGGACGCACCGGATTTTGGCGGCGTGATCCTGGGGCAATCTGACGAACTGGTCTATGACGGCTGGCAGCAGGATATGCTGACAAAGGGATTTGAGATCCTCTACCGTACATCACAGAAAGCAGAACTGCAAAGTAATGTGCGGGAGTGGTATCTCCACACATTTCCCACAGACGACCTCGGAAAAGATATTGCAGCAGATGTTGCTTTTTCTGATTTGTACGGAAGAAAATCCACAGAGATCTATGAGATCCTCGGCATAGAGGATTCTGTGATCCGTGAGCGTGTGGAAGATCAGCTGCGAGAGATCACAAGCCCGACAGAGAAAATCGAGATCCCCGTTGTCAAGAATCTGGCTCAACTCAAAAGAGCCATAAAAATTGGTATGGAATTTGAGATCACAGACCACGTCCGTCCGGAGTGCATTGGCGAAAAAAGAGTCATTACAGGATTCAATACGGTGGATTTCACCTCCCGCAAGCTAGACGAAGCCGGAGAACCTTACGGAAAAGACATTCACATGGACTTTGGCAAGGCGAAGAACTGGAATTTTGACGAAAATGAACTGACTGCCTACCTGGAAGATGGCAGCTTGCTGATGCAGTTTCACTTTGTGGAACCGGGAATGCTTACAGAGAAAAGCAGAGATCCGGAACTGGACAAGGCGATCAATTACATCAACGACTTTTGTATGGACGAATACAGTTCCGAAGCAGATCTCTCAGACCTGTCCAACATCTTCATTGCCTACACCACAGATGAAGATACTGATATGGAAATTCAGGTGACGGCAGATCTGGAGCAATTCCGGATGCTGTATGCCTATGGAAATTCCATTATCCGGACAGAGCAGTATGAATCTCTGGAAGAAATGAACCGGAATGTGCTGTCGGTTCTGGATTTTAACGATCTGGTCACTCTGTCAGACGATGAAAAGGAATCCGTCCACACCGAGCCGCTTTCCAGAGAAGCAGCATTACAGCTGGAACTCATGCGAGGAACGGGCTTTGTGGGCGGAAAATTCCGTGTTTCCGAATATTATGCCAATCACCAGCCAAACCAAAAGGAATTTGCCGTATTTCTGAAAGATGAATACGGCATCGGCGGTCACAGCGGAATCACACCGATCTACATGGCGAACCATGGTGCGTCCGGCATAGAGATTGAACTCGAAACCCATGAGAAATACACTTACAAGTGGAACGAAGTCGCAAAAGAAACTGCTGCCTTGCTGGATGCAGGCACGTACATTACTTCAAAGGACATCCAACGGCACATTCGTGATGCCAAGAACACCATTGAACATTTTGATCCGGTGTACAACACACAGGCTTCTCTGGAAGATGCGAAAGCCGCTCTCCGGAAATACGAGCCGGAAGCTTTGGCAGAAGAAACAGCTGCACCGGAAAAAGAACCGGAAGTGACAACGAAAAGCGGCGTTGCCATTGGCGACCGATTCCGCAATCTGACTACCGGAGAGATCTGCGAAGTGGTCGGTCTGACCGGAGCATTGCCGTGGATCACAAGCGACTGCACCGTTTCCAGAACAAGCGGCAGCTTTGTGGTTACGGAAAACATCTCCTATGAGAGATTGCTGGATATCACTCTGTTTGAAAAGGCAGAACCGCAGGCAGAAGTTGTGGAACAGGCAGAAGAACCTGTTTTTTCCGAAGAACAGCCGGAAAGCAATGCCGAACTGCCGCAGAATTACCGCATCACCTCAGATACACTGGGCATTGGACTGCCCAAAGAACGAATCGAAGCCAATCTGCTTGCGATCCGCACATTGCAGGAACTGGAAACAGAACAGCGACCGGCAACAGAAGCAGAACAAGAGATACTGGCGGAATATGTGGGCTGGGGCGGTCTGAAACAAGTCTTTGAAACCTCCTCCAGTTACTATGACGAGGTGAAAGAACTGCTGTCCCCGGAAGAATATGCAGCTGCGAGAGAATCTACCCTGACGGCTTTCTATACGCCGCCTGCTGTGATTCGTGCGGTGTATCAGGAATTGGAACGGATCGGCATCACTTCCGGCGAGATTCTGGAACCGTCCTGCGGCATCGGGACATTTCTGGGACTTTGCCCGGAGAGTATGCAAAACTGTCATTTTTCCGGTGTGGAACTGGACAGCATCTCCGGCAGAATTGCACAGCAGCTGTATCCCCAGTCTGCAATTCAGGTCAACGGTTTTGAAAAGACCCATTTTCAGGACAATGCGTTTGTTGCCGCCGTGGGAAATGTTCCCTTCGGCGATTTTTCAGTATACGATGCCGCATATGACAGCCATCATTTTCTGATCCACGATTACTTTTTCGCCAAAACGCTGGACAAGGTATGCCCCGGCGGCATTGTTGCACTGATCACCTCCAAAGGAACTATGGACAAGGAAAACGCATCTGTCCGGCAGTATCTGGCAGAACGTGCAGAGCTGCTGGGAGCAATTCGTCTGCCCAACACTACCTTTAAGTATGCCGCCGGCACCGAAGTCACCTCAGACATTCTGTTTCTGCGGAAACGGACAGAGCCAATGACAGAACAGCCGGAGTGGGTACAGTTGAAACCAGATGTCAACGGCATCCGCATCAACGCATATTTTGCTGATCACCCGGAAATGATTCTGGGCGAAATGCAGATGACCAGCGGCAGATTTGGTGTAGAAAGCACTTGTGCAGACACGCTGCGGAATCCGCTGAGCATGGAACTGGAACGTGCTGTGAATTGTCTGCCAGTGCCGCCGGTACCGGTTCCGGTGGAAGAATCGGTGGAAATACCGTTTGTTTCAGCGGAAAATGTACGGAACTATTCCTATGCCGTTATGGACGGCAAACTGTATTACAAAAAGGACGGTATCATGCTGCCGTTTTCGCCGGAACTGACCAATCTCACCAAGGCAGAACAAAAAAGCACAACAGATGCAGAAGCCAGAATTCGTGCTGCACTGCCGATTCGGGACTGTCTGCGGGATCTGGTAACTTTGCAGCTGAACGGTGCAGAAGATACGGAAGTCCGCAGCAAGCAGCAGGAAATGGAGCAGTATTACGACCAGTTTGTGCAGCAGTATGATCGGCTGACGGAAAAGAAAAACCGCAGGATTCTGGAAGTAGATACCGGTTATACGCTGCTGTCTGCACTGGAAAAAGTAGATGAAAAAGGCAAATTTGTAGAAAAAACCGACCTGTTCACGAAACGGACGATCCGCCAGAAGTATCAGATCACCAGTGCAGACACTGCACAGGATGCTCTGACCTACAGCATGAATGAAAACGCCTGCGTGGACATAGCATATATGCAAAATCTGACCGGAAAAACAGAAGAAGAATTGTATATGGAATTGCAGGGACTGATTTTCCGCAACCCGTCTTATGATGCTGCGGATCCGGATTCCCATGCGTACTTGCCGGCAGATGAGTATCTCTCCGGAAATGTACGGAAAAAGCTGACCATTGCAGAAGATGCCGCCAGAACGGATGCCGGATATACCCTGAACGTAGAACGGTTACAGGCAGTGCAGCCCCAGTGGCTGGAAGCTGCCGACATCTTTGTACGTCTGGGAACCACATGGATTCCCACAGAGTACTACGAGCAGTTCGCCAAGGAAACCTTTGAAATCTCTTTCTGGAATCGGAATTTCCACGTGGAATTTGATGCTTTTTCCGGTTCCTATCGTGTCAGCGGACGGAGTACGGAAAAAAACAACATTTCAATCACTGACATCTACGGAACAAAACGCATGAATGCTCTGATGATTCTGGATAATCTGCTGAACTCTCGACGGGTAGAAGTGGTAGATTATTACGAGGATCCAGACGGCAAAAAGCACCGTGTGGTCAACAAGGATGAAACCGAAGCGGCACAGATCAAGGCGGATGCCATTAAGGAGCGTTTTTCCGAATGGATCTGGGAAGATGCAGACCGTCGGGAAAATCTCTGTCAGATCTACAATCAGTCGATCAACTGCATCCGTCCACGGGAGTATGACGGCAGCATCTTACAGCTGCCCGGCATGAATCCGGACATCACACTGCGACCGCATCAGAAAAATGCCGTTGCCAGAATCCTGTTCGGCAAAAACACACTGTTGGCTCATGCCGTTGGTGCCGGAAAGACCTTTGAAATGATCGCTGCGGCACAGGAACTGAAACGGTTGGGGCTGTGCCGGAAAAGTCTGGTGGTCGTTCCTAATCATCTGACAGAACAGTTTGCAGCGGACTACATCAAGCTGTACCCCTCTGCCAATATCCTTGTAGCGACACAGGCAACCTTTGAGCAAGACAAACGAAAAGAATTTTTCACCAAGGCGATGCTGGGCGACTATGATGCCATTATCATGGGACACAGCCAGTTTTCCCTGATTCCGGTTTCTCCGGAGCGAGAACGGGCATTGCTGTGGCAGCAGGAAGATGAGATCACCAGAGGAATTGAAGAATTGAATCATTCCGGAAATGGCAGAAGTTTTTCCGTCAAGCAAATGGAAGCATCTCGGAAAAAAATCAAAAAGAAACTGGAAGCTTTGCAGGACAAAAAACGAGATGATGATACCGTCTATTTTGAAGAATTGGGCATAGACCACTTGTTTTTGGATGAAGCCCATATGTTCAAGAATCTGGAGATCTTCACAAAAATGCAGAACGTAGGAATTTCCAGCGGTTCTGTCCGGGCATCTGATCTGTACATGAAAGTACAGTATCTGGACGAGATCACCCACGGAAAAGGCTGCACCTTTGCTACCGGCACACCAATCTCCAACAGCATTGCCGAAGCCTACACTTTCCAGAAATACCTACAGCATGAGGCTCTAGCAGAAATGGGCATGATACACTTTGACTGTTGGGCTGGCACATATCTGGAAGCTGTCACCGCAGGAGAAGTGGCACCGGAGGGCGGAAGATACCGTGTCAAGACCAGATTCTCCAAGTTCCACAATCTGCCGGAACTCACCAACCTATTCCGGGAGATTGCAGACATTCAGACCGCAGATATGCTGAATTTAGACGTACCGAAAGCCGTATTTCACAATGAAGTGCTGCCTTCCTCGGAGATTCAGAAGCAGTTCATGCAATCCTTTATGGAACGTGCTGACAGGATCCGCAGCGGCGGCGTAGACAGTTCCATGGACAATATGCTGTCCATCACCAACGACGGCAGAAGTCTGGCTCTGGATCAGCGTTTGCTGAACCGTGACCTGCCGGAATCGGAACACAGCAAGGCTCTGGCGTGTGCCAGGAACGTATACCGTATCTGGCAGGAAACCAGCGAACAGCTTTCTGCACAGCTGATCTTCTCAGACTTGTCCACACCGGACAAAGCCAAGAGCAGCGAAGGATTTACCAACATCTATGACAGCATCAAGAACCACCTGATCGACATGGGAATCCCGGCAGAACAAATCGCATATATCCATGAAGCAAGTACCAACAAGCAAAAGGAAGCCCTCTTTGAAAAGGTACGTACCGGAAAAGTGCGTGTGCTGCTGGGATCAACGGAAAAGATGGGTGCAGGCACAAATGTGCAGGATCGCCTGATCGCACTGCATCACGTAGATGTGCCGTGGCGACCCAGCGACATCGAGCAGCGAGAGGGGCGAATTATCCGGCAGGGCAATCAAAATGCAGAAGTACACATTTACCGCTATATCACAGAGGATACCTTTGATTCCTACAGCTGGCAGACCATTGAGCGGAAGCAGAAGATCACCGGTCAGATCATGACATCCAAATCTCCCAACCGAAATGTGGAGGACGTAGACGACCGTGCATTATCCTATGCGGAAGTGAAGGCAGTCTGCACGGGAGATCCCCGGCTAAAGGAGCAGATGGAACTGGACATTGAGGTATCCAAGCTGAAAGCATCCAGAAACAGCTGGCGAAACCAGCGGTACCGGCTGGAAAACATGGTCCGGAACGAATATCCGAAACAAATTCAGCAAAAGGAGCAATTCATTCAGCATTACACAGAGGACATGAAGCACTATACGGAACACTACACGCCCAATGCAGACGGATTCTCTCCCATGTGTATTCGTGGTGTGGTGTACACAGAACGAAAGAAAGCTGCTGCTGCTCTGATGCAGGCAATTCGCAGTTTTGTCAAGCCGGACAATTCCAAGGCAGAGATCGGCGAATACTGCGGATTTGCCATGTACGCCCGTTTCGAGCCGCTGCAAAAGGGATACACCATGACATTGGAACACAGCGGTGTACATCGTCTGGAACTGGGCGATGACAGTTCCGGCAACATCACCCGAATTGATAATGTGCTCCGTGGTATCGAGGAACGGATCCAGACTGCCATGCACCAGCTGGAAGATCTTCAGACACAGCAAAACACAGCGGAAGTGGAGATGCAAAAGCCATTTGCCAAGGAAGCAGAGTATCAGGAAAAATCCAGCCGTCTGGCTGCCCTGAATGCTGCACTGCAATTCGAGGACAAGGACGAAATTATCAGTGAAGGCTCTGATGCTCCGGAGCAGAGTGCTGCGGAACAAGAGAGAAAGCCAAAAGACTGCATTGATCTGTAACGAAAATCCGGATGTGCTATCCGTGCCGGAAAAACAAATCGGGCGTATGAAAAGTGGAAGGTGAAAATTATGACTGATCTGATAGGAGAACGATTTGGAAAGTTGACTGTGCTGGAATACATCGGTAACAGTCAATGGAAATGTCGCTGCGATTGTGGGAATATCACAACAGCAACGACAACAAGATTAAAGCGTGGAGAGAAAACATCTTGTGGATGCAAAATTGGTGGGTTTCAAGATTTAACAGGACAGCGTTTTGGACGTTTGATGGTAAAAAAATATGCTGGAAAAAGTCGATGGATCTGTATCTGTGATTGTGGTCGCGAAACGGAAGCAGCGGCAAACAATCTGAAAAATGGTCATGTCACCTCTTGCGGATGTGCCAGGGGGTTAGGGATTGTTGGACAACGATTTGGAAAATTAACCGTATTAGAGCAACTTGACGAAACACATTACATGTGTCGCTGTGATTGCGGTGAAACATGTGAGCGTAACTACGGCTCATTGATTAATGGTCTTACCACAACGTGTAGTAACTGTACAAAGGAACGTAGAGTTAAAAGCACAGAAAAGTATTTTGTGGAAGGCACACATCTTCCACAAATAAAACTCGACAAGAAGCCGCCAAAAACAAACAAGTCCGGACACATCGGTGTTTGCTGGGACAAATCCCGTGGCAAATGGATGGCGAACATCCGCTTTCAGGGAAAACGGTATAACCTGGGACGGTTCGATCACATTCAGGATGCCATAGATGCCAGAGAAGCCGCCGAAAAAGCGATCTTTGGAGATTTTTTGACGTGGTATGAAGACAACAAGGGAAAATAATACGTCGTGCAACATGAGAAAAAACAGTTGACATTCTTGTGGTGTTGTGCTATAATAAAAGCGAAAAGAAATCATGTAAAGGCAATGCGTTCACGCAGAAAGAAAGCCCCCGGAGCTGCAACTCTGGGGGCTTTCGCCTTATCCAAATGGAATCAGGCAATGTGTTAGGCTATTGTCGGGCTTACTTCCTGTCTAGCCATTTGTAGACTTTATACAAGATAATGTCTACCATAACAGAAGTGAAAAGTGAAATCATGTAATATAGCAAATACGTTCACCTCCTCCCTGACGGAAGAAGCCGACGTTCTATTATATCATATCATAAGAGATGCTGTCAAATGGCAGCATCTTTTTTTATCTCAAGCCGATTCTGCATAGACAAAATCAGTATACCACAGAATCAAAAACTTGTAAAATCTGCAAATACACCAGATCGCATATTTTACAAGCCGAATCGTTTCTGGTATAATCGGAAAGAAAATATCGTGAAACCGGAAAAGAGATTCTGCCATGCCTACTAACCTTGCCGCACAGCTATTTGATATTGACGGATTGCTTCTGACAAAAGTCGAATCCGATTATAACACAGTCACGATCCATGTAGAGATGGAACGGCAGGAGCAGCCATGCCCAGAGTGCGGCGTTCTGACAGACACAGTGCACGACTATCGCCAGCAAAAGGTCAAAGAAGTATCGATCCTCGGAAAAGAAACGACACTGATTCTCCGAAAACGACGGTATGTATGCAAAAGCTGCTGCAAGCGTTTTCCGGAAAAGAATGATCTGTTGTCCAGATATGCCAGAATGACTGCACGTCTGACAAATCAGATCTGTGGGAAGCTGGAGAATGAGTATTCCTTTTCCAGTGTAGCCAGAGAAGTGGGAACATCCGTATCTACTGTGATCCGCACGTTCGATCAGAATGTTTGTTTCGATGAGTTGCCGATTCTGGAACAGTCCGTTGCCATTGATGAATTCAAAGGCAATACTGGACGGGAAAAATATCAGTGTATCGTCACTGATCCGGAAAAGAGAAAGGTACTGGACATTCTCCCGGACCGGCACAAGAAAGATGTCAGATCGTATTTCCTGCAATGGAAAGAGAAAGTACGGGAAAAGGTCACACATTTCATTTCTGATATGTGGAAGCCCTATCAGGATACCGCAGCAGAGGTGTTTTCCAAGGCTGTGCGAGTAGTAGATAAGTATCACTGGATACGGCAAGTGATCTGGGCATTTGAATCGATCCGGAAACAAGAGCAAGCGAAGCTTAGCCGCAAGGAGCGAGTGCAGTTCAAGCGTTCCAGAGTGTTGCTGAACAAGCGATTTGACTATCTGGAGGAATCGGATCAGGAACACGTGACTGCCATGCTCCAGCTGTCAGAACGGCTGCACAAAGCCCATCGCATCAAAGATGATTTTTTACAAGTGCTGGACTGTGACACCGGAGAAGCAGCAGAACAAACATTAGACCTTTGGCTAAGCCTTGCCCGGAACAGTGGATTAAATGAGTTTGAAGCCTGCTGTGACACCATAGAAGAATGGAAAGAGGAAATACTCCATTCATTTGACTGCCCGTACACCAATGGTTACACAGAGGGCTGCAACAACCGGATCAAAGTGCTAAAGCGAAATGCCTACGGCTACCGGAATTTTGGACGTTTCCGAAATCGCATCCTGCATATGTTTTCCGGCTCTTATAGGCGGCGAGAAATAGAAAAAGCTGCCCAAAATGGGCAGCCGTAAAAACAAGGGTATATATTATACCACAAAATAAAACATTTGTCAAATCTGCAAAAGGGCAAATTTGCAGATTTTACAAGTCTGTTTTTTTGTGTTATAATATATTCAAGATCAAACGATAGTTTGATCTTGGGTAGTAAACCATTTGTAGCTTGACAATCAAATACAGCAGGAGCAAATACAAAAATCTGCGTCCAGGATCACGTGATAACAATCACTACCGCATTCCCGAAGTATCGGGTTGTGATGCAGCGGAAAGTACGCCATGACACACCTACTATTCAATTCCAATCAGGTGGATAGCGAGAACTACAGACCGCAAGCCGATCATCAAATCGACTGCATAGGACACATACGCAGATCAATTGACAAAAGATACTCTGTTCCGGAAAAAGGAATAGCCGTGGGAAATAAACCATCCGGTGGCTGAGATGCCGTGGTTGCTGCATTGATACGCAGCCGTTTGCACCTGTTTACAGATGGATTTTACTACCCCAACATTTCGTAAAGAGCCGTTTTATTTTGCGGCATCATCCGGAGAAAATCGGCATCACGCTGGACGAGCACGGCTGGGCAGATGTGGACGAACTCCTTGCCGGTATTTCAGAACGGTGCCCTTTGTGTCGGGAACAGCTGGAAGAAATTGTTCGTACAGATGCGAAAAGTCGCTATTCGTTCAGTGCAGACGGGCAGCTGATTCGCTGTAATCAGGGACACTCGATTCCAGTAGATGTGGAACTGGAACAGGTGCTGCCGCCGGAATTCTTGTGGCATGGAACGGCAGAACGGTTTTTGCCGGCGATTTTTCAGGATGGACTGCGGCGAATGAGCCGGCTGTATGTGCATCTGTCTGCCACGCCGGAAATTGCACAGACAGTAGGAGCACGTCACGGAAAGCCAGTGGTGCTGCGGGTGCAGACTGGAAAAATGGCAGAGGACGGCTATGCTTTTTACCGTTCGGTAAATGGTGTCTGGCTGACGGAAGCAGTTCCGGCGAAATATCTGGAAGAAATGAAATAATCGGGCAGCATCGCACAAATGTAAAGGCAATTTTGTGCGGTGTTGCTTCTATATCAGGCGGTGGAGAGTTGAAAAAGAACGACATTTTTGAAACAGAAATCATTGATATGACCACAGAGGGCAGCGGTGTCTGTCGGGTGGACAACATGGCAGTATTTGTGCCGCATACAGCAGTAGGAGATCGGATTCGGGTGCGAATTGTGAAAGTGCTGAAAAGCTATGGTTTTGGCATCGTGGAAGAATTGCTGGAACCTTCGGCGGATCGTATTTCGCCTGCCTGCCCGTTGTCGCAGTGTGGGGGCTGTCTGTTTCAGCATATCACTTATGCGGCAGAACTGCGTGTCAAGGAAAAGGCAGTGCAGGACGCTTTTACACGAATCGGGAAACTGTCGCCTGCATTTCTGCCGATTCTGGGGGCAGAATCCCGCACCAGATACCGCAATAAGGCACAGTATCCTTTTGCAATAGACAAGGCAGGAGAACCGATTCTGGGCTTTTTTGCCAGAAGAAGTCATCGGGTCATTCCGGTGAAAGACTGCTTGCTACAGCCGGAACTGTTTGGGGAAATTGCTGGTGTCGTGCTGGAGTTTGTGAGAAAAAATCGGATTCCGGTGTATGAAGAAGCCAGCGGAAAAGGGGAACTGCGGCACTTGTATTTGCGGTGCGGGCAGCATTCCGGCGAGGTGATGGTCTGCTTCATTGTGCGAAAGCAAATTCGGAAAAAGCTGATGCCTCTGGTGCAGCAGCTGACGGAGCAGTTCCCGCAGATCCTTTAACCAGGAATGATCCTTCATCATATTGCAGAGGCTTCTGGAATACCTGGGGTAAATCCTGTGTTTTCTTAAAATCGCCTCCATCTCCTGCAAAAGGAATACATCCACCTGATCCAGATTGCAGGTCAGAAGGTCCACACGGACAAACTCATATTCTTCCCCATGTTTTCTGCAGAACTCTTCCATCAGAAATGTCTTTCCAGTTCCCCATTCTCCATTGATCCCTACGATATGGACCTGTTCCAGATACGTCTCTACACGCTTCAAATCATGTTTTCTGCTCTTTAATAACGTTTCTGTCACTCCATCTCCCGTCCCCTCTTTCCCAGACGTTTCCTGTCCTGATTCCATATTCCCTGATTTTCTATATTTCCACAAACTCACAAAAAATACCGTCACAAGCCCCACCGCTATGACTGTCAGCGCGTAAAACACCCATGACCGCCCCTCAGGACTCCAGGAAAAGATATTTCCCCGAACGATCCGTACCAGAACATACGCCACTGCACTAATCAACGATACCCGCAAAATTTTTCTCAAAAATGCCTCATTCTCCCGTTTCAAATATCCACACGCCGTTGCCAGCATCATTGCATCCCACACAAACAGATAGATATTCACTGTCACCCAATTCATCATTAAAAATATTCCACAAAACACAAGAAATATCATCTTTCCACTCCTTTTCCGCATTTTCTTCCAGTATACCACAGCTATATGTAACCTTCAGAAAATACTTGTATTTACTCATACAAAATGCTATTCTGAAATAAATAAAATATTACATCT
>ERZ824480.617-NODE-617-length-42429-cov-25.860008_pt1 | contig 42429 bp, 35 predicted proteins | sample MGYA00519861_ERZ824480 | MGnify/ENA primary metagenome ERZ824480 (study PRJEB31778, sample SAMEA3449152) | human gut metagenome | biome: human gut; feature: human-associated habitat; material: faeces | place: United Kingdom | collected 2010/2012 ... | reverse complement strand
TGTTCTTAACAATCAGAATTATTCAGCTTCGATGATACCACCACCAGCGTTGCCTGTACCATGACCGTGGTCATGACCATGATCGTGAGAAACCTTAATGATTTCCATATCGTCATAGTTAACGGTAGCTGTACCTGCAGCTTGGTATTTAGCATATACTCCAGACAGATCCATGTTTACATCTGTTGTTGTTTCAACCGGTTCTTCATCTCCTGAAGTAATAATAGTAGTAGAAGTTACCTTTGTTACTCCTATAGTGAAATCAACGAATTCTTGTTTAGAAGTGATACTCTTAACAGCAGTGTAAGGTGCCAATTCGAATTTGTATCCCTTTTCTATAAGTGCGTTTTCGTATCCATCAGCAACGATTGTATCAGTAGCTGCCTTCATAGCTTGAGCAACTGCTACACCTAATGCAGTTTCGCTGCCAAGGTTACCTCCCTGTATGTCAATAGTCTTCATACCTACTAATACTGGAATGTCATAAGTATATTGTTTAACTCTATCAGTTCCATTTACAATCATAGGATCGAAAGTATCTACTGTCGGTAGAAGAGTAGGAGCAGCATTAGTTCTCGTAACTTCAACATTGAATGAGAAGTCAATCTTCACTTCAACATTCGGTTCTTCTCCACCCGGTTCGGTGCTAGCTGTAGGTTTAGCAATCTTCTGAACTAAAGTCATTTCAATACCATTCTCATCAACGATCTTGAAAGTAGCACTAAAGAATTTAGAAGAAATAGCTCTGGTTGTAGTCTCTTCTACGAATTCAGTTTCAGGAACATTAAACTTATACGCATAAGTGTTGGAGTTACCTTCACCGTAGAATTGAGTACCCTTGTCATTGTACAAACGTACAACTTTTGCTAACATCCATCTGTTACCGAACTTCAGGTCACCTGCAAGAACGACTGTTCCTGTAGCAGTTTTAACCAAAACGATTTCAGTTGCATATTCTTCAGTAGCGAACGGATCTGCGAAGTCAATAGCTACTTCTTTCTTAGCATTCGGTAAAGAGATGTATTGGATAGTAGATACAAATCCGTCTTTGCTTGCTTTAATCTTATATGCACCGGCAGTCAGAGGAGTAGTTTCATAATCTACTTCTGTAGCACCTGCACCATATACAGTTACGTCAGCATCGTTGATTACATTCATGTCTTCATCCAAAACTGTCACTTTGAGGTCATATCTCAATTCAACTTCTTTGGTTGTAGCTGTTTTGCCTAACACGAAATTAACAGGATAAACGGCAGCTTGTCCCGGTTTCAATTCAGCAATGTTCACAGTAGTTTCTTGTTTCTCGAAACCTGTGCAAGTAGCTGTAACTTTTACAGCACCGTGTGACAAGCCTGAAATAGTGAAAGAACCGCTGTTTTGAGTAACAGTACCTTTATCTGATGCGACTGTTGCATTAGTCAGGATAGTACCTTCAGCACTGTAAATTGTACCTGTAATTGTGTACTGGGCAGCTGGCAATGTTACACTCTGATCGGGATCGATGATATCCAATCCTTCATCTTTGTAACATCCAGTGAGTAATGACCCTGTTAAGGCCACTACGGCTAATGCTAATTTAGCATTGTAGCCGTTAAAGAAACTTTTCTTTTTCATCTCAATAAAATTAAAAATTTAGTAATTCTGATTTAATAAAATATGGATTAAAACTATTATTACTCATTATGTTCTCGCTTGCGTTAGCCCGGAATCCCTTATAATAATAGCGTTCATTGCCTGCATTATAAGCTATCCCCATGTTCTTTGAGGGCGTCACCCGCGGTATATATCCTTTTCTCTTATATTTATAAGGTGGGAGCGCTATTTGAAATCTAAAACCGCCATTTGACTTTGCCCCTTGCGCTTTCATTGCATAAAAGCCAATCGAGCAATAGCGGAAGTGGCGAATCAAATCGAATCTTACGCCTTTTTCACCCAATAGATATTGTTCACCTTTCAAACTTGCCTGAACATTGTATTCGGGCCAATAAAAATTAGCTCCTAAACTCCACGTCAAGCGTGTCTTTGTTCCATAGTAAAATTCAAATCCATCCCATTCATACGCAGCGGTTAATCCAATGCGTCCTTCAAACGAAAAACGTTCATCGGCTTTTAACACATGAAGCAATTTCAAATCACCTCCATACCGGCTTGCATTAAATGTTCCGACAGTTCCTGTAAGCCATGTATTATAAGGTAAACGAACAGTTTGTTGCAATGTCAGAAATCCAGGACGTACTTTATCAGCTAAATCACCATACCCGTCATTATAAACCGGAAAAATAACCTGTGCGGTCAACTTCATTCCCTTCCAGAATGAAACCTCAACTGCCGGTGACAAGTTAAAAAGCACTTGGTATACCTGCGTAATCACCAGATTCTTTAATGAAACTTCCGGATACACAACTACATCCACCTTAAACAAAGAACTATTTTTTCTCTTTTCTTTCCGAACCAGTTTCCATGAGTCACCTAAATTGTAACTAACGTCCCAATCCGCACGACTTGCTTCAGGGACGCTGTCACCGATTATCGGTTTATAGTAAAGAGAAATTTGAGGTATATTATTATCTAGAACAATTATTCTGCATGGCTTTTTATCCGGTAAACCCATTTTTTGAATAATGTCTACCGCTTTGCCAATGCCGACTCCATTCAGACGATACGCAGAATTTTGCAAGACGTATACACGTTCTTTGCCATCTTCTGTCCACCCTACATTTTCAAATCCCATTTCTACTAAAGTGTTCACCGTACTTTCTCCTGTTTGGCAAATTCCTTTTAAAGGAAGCAAACAGAATAAAAAGAGCGCCGCACATCGTGCTATTGTTTTAGTAGCTAGACACTTTCTCATGTTAGAGTTTCTATACCTCATTTTATTTATTCAATTTTCATATCTTTACGACATAAAATATGGTGCAAAAATAGACACATTTTTAATAATACCAAAGAATTTTACATGAAAAAATAAAATAATGTAGCTTTTTCTGCATAATTGTTCTCATAAAGCTAATATTCTTTGTCTATGAGCTTATAATGCGTGATAAAGAGGTTAATAAATGACTAATAAATACGACATTTATATGAAAAATATACCCTCAAACGTAATTTTGATTATATATACCTTTCGTAAAAAACGAATTATTATTTATTTAAGAGTTCCGCAAGCTTGTTCTACGTGTGTATAATGATAATTTATAACCTCTTCTATAAACATACGATATGTTTTTTTAGGTTCGGGAGGTCTAGCTTTCAATATGCAGAGCTTCAAAAAAACAAGTTGGTAATCATTTTGACATTCTGTACTTTTAGTTAGCTGAGAATGCGTTGTTTTGACCCGACAGTTGTGATGATGAAAAGAAAGAACTAAAGAGTAGCGAAATGCAGGCTATTAAGTGTATGTCGCAGCCTCCCAGAAGGAGGGAAATTAGGATAATATCAGTTATTTCTTGTTTCTTGCTCAATTGGATTATAAATCCTAAGCAGGGAACGCAGTGAGAGCAAGGTAAAGTCATGAATAAAATCACTCACCATGGGGTGATACCATTTTGTTTCATACCGTGAAACCGATAGTTTCAAGGCATGAAACCGTTAGTTTCACCTATTGAAACCGGGAGTTTCATGGCATGAAACTCACAATTCCAAATGGAGAAACCAGAGCATCAAACAGGCAATCTGTATGTATCAAGAACAGTGATGCTAAAGTTATCCGATGCAAACGGCGGATAGTAAACAAAATAAGATGTAAAAGAAGAACAACAATAGAGACTATATTTTCAGAAAGAAATGAAATTTCTCGCTTTATCGTATCATCGCAATTTCCGGGTAGGGATAGCCGATACCGGGAACTTGTCAGCCCGGACAGTGTTGAATAACGCGACTTGTTTGTAAAGCGCCATACGGTGACAAAAAGTACTTGTAAAGGGTATGCAGCGTGATAAATCGGCTGCGACGGGCATATTCACCGTTTATGCGGGGAAAAAAGCTGAAAAATATAGGATTACAGACTTGTTCGATATATTCGTTAAATGTAAGTTAACATAATGTAATAGAATGAGTTAGGACGTGAGAAAGGACGAGACAGAGTGAGAGTAGCCCACTTACTCTCACTCCCGGATTTTACTCTCACCCACACTTAATATATTAGCTATCAACGATTCGTACTTAAAGTGAGGGTAGTGAGAGTAACTTGAGCCAACTTATTATTGAATCCCTGAGTTCACAATTATGTTATATTGGGTATGAGGTCAATTGCCTTTTTCTTACTCTCATCAACAAGTTTGGCATAAATCTGTGTAGTCTGTATGTTGGTATGTCCAAGCAGTTTGGAGACAGTATACAGATCGACGCCTAAAGTTAACAACATAGTTGCGTGGGTATGTCTGGCTGTATGGAAAGAAAGAAGTCGTATGAATAATGGAAACGAAAAGAAATTACAACGCAATTTATTGGTAATTAGCTATTTTTCTATATTCTTCCACATAAATGAAAAGCAAAAAAGCGAGGCTTGTAGAGGATATTCAGTTACCAAATCGTTAGCAGGGCTGTTACCGGCAGGGATAAGGTAACGAAGAGCGGATCAAATAATTTAAAACAACGATATATTACACTGATTGTCATAGTTTTGCATATCGAAGAACGCTTATAAAACAGGTAAATTTGCCACTAAAAATATAAGCGTATGAAAGTAGAAAAATTCAAGGTTTTGCTCTACCTCAAAAAGAGCGGACTGGACAAGTCGGGCAAAGCCCCGATAATGGGACGCATCACCGTTAACCGAACGATGGCGCAGTTCAGCTGCAAGCTCTCCTGCACTCCCGACCTGTGGAATCCCCGTGAAAGCCGTCTGAACGGCAAGAGCAAGGAGGCAGTGGAAGTCAACGCAAAAATCGACAAGCTGCTGTTGGCTGTAAACTCTGCGTTCGACTCCCTTTTGGAACGAAAGACCGATTTTGATGCGACGGCAGTCAAGGAAGCCTTTCAAGGTAGCAAGGACACGCGGATGACACTGTTCAAACTCTTCGACAGGCATATCGAGGAAATCAGGGCACGTGTGGGCATCGATGTGTCTCACCGCACCTTGCCCAACTACCTTTACACCCGCAACCGTCTCGCAGATTTCGTCAGCGGCAGGTTCAAGGTATCCGACTTGGCTTTCTGCCAGCTCAACGAGCAGTTCATCCGGGAATTTCAGGAATTTGTCGTGATAGAGAAAGGTCTGGGCGTCCAGACAGTGCGCCATTACCTGGCTATCCTGAAGAAGATCTGCCGCATAGCCTTCAAGGAGGGATATTCGGACAAATATTATTTTGAACACTACAAATTACCCAAGCAGAAGGAAACAGCTCCAAGAGCGTTAAGCAAGGAGGATTTTGAGAAGATACGGGATATAGAGCTTACCGGATGCCGCCCGGAACACTCCATTGTTAGGGACATGTTCCTTTTCGCCTGTTATGCCGGAACCTCGTACGTGGATGTCGTAGCTATTACGCCCGATAATCTCTCAAGGGACGATAACGGTGCGCTATGGCTGAAATACCGTAGGGGGAAGAACGGCCAACTGAGCCGGGTGAAATTGCTGCCCGAAGCAATAGCCCTTATCGAGAAATACCGTGACGAAACACGGGCCACATTGTTTCCCGTAATTCCGTACCAAGCCCTGAAATGGTGCCTGACGAGCATCAAAATAAAAGCCGGTATCAAGGGACGTTTGTCCTACCACATGGGGCGGCACTCGTTCTCGACCCTCATGACCCTCGAAAACGGTGTACCTATCGAGACTGTCAGCAAGATGTTAGGTCACGCGGATATAAGGACCACCCAGGTGTACGCCCGTGTAACCCCCAAGAAACTTTTCGAGGACATGGACAAATACATCGAGACGACAAAGGATCTGAAACTTGTTCTCTAACCCTTAAAAACGATTCAATTATGCGAAGTACATTCAAAATTCTATACTATATCAACCGTAGTAAGGTTAAAGCGGACGGGACTACCGCCATCATGTGCCGTGTCACCGTTGACGGCAAGAACAGCGTGTTTGCCACGGGTTATTACTGCAATCCCAAAGACTGGAAAGCCAAGACCGGAGAGGTCAGGGATGCAAGGACGAATAACCTCCTTGAAGCACTCCGCTCCAGAATAGAGACCTCATATGACAAGCTGTTGAAGGATGCTGGCATGGTCACGGCAGAAATGCTGAAGAACGAGATTACCTGCGTGGCTACCGTTCCGGTCACATTGCTGAAAGCCGGGGAAGAGGAACGGGAAAAGTTGAGAATCCGTTCCGAAGTGATAAATTCCACTTCCTCTTACCGCCAGTCCAAATCCTCACAGTCATACCTGCACGAGTACCTGCTGTCGCTGGGTATGCGGGATATCGCCTTTGAGGATATTACCGAAGACTTCGGCTGGGGCTATAAGCTCTACCTGAAATCCAAAGATTGCGGGGCGGGACATATCAACCACTGTCTTACATGGCTGAACAGGCTTGTCTATATTGCCGTGGACAGGGAGGTTATCCGCTTCAACCCGCTTGCCGACGTCCCATACGAAAAGAAGCCCGACTATAAGCTGAAGCATATCAGCAGGGCGGAACTGCAACGGATCATGGAACAGCCCATGCCGGAGAGATTGCAGGAGCTTACCCGTAGGGCGTTCATCTTTTCAGCCTTCACGGGGCTGTCCTATGTCGATGTAAAACGGCTTTACCCCTCGCATATCGGAACAACCGCGGACGGAAGACGCTTCATCCGTATCAACAGGAAGAAAACCGATGTCGAGTCCTTTATACCGTTACACCCCGTAACCGAACAAATTTTGTCGCTGTACAATACAACCGATGACGGCAGACCGGTATTCCCTCTACCCAACCGGAACAGGCTTTGGTACTGCATCCACGAGATAGGGATATTGGCAGGTGTGAAAGAGAATCTCAGTTATCACGCGAGCAGGCATTCGTTCGGAACCTTGACGCTTTCGGCAGGTGTGCCGATCGAGAGCATCAGCAAGATGATGGGGCACACGAACATCAGGACCACGCAAGGCTATGCCAAAGTGACCGATGACAAAATCTCCGAGGATATGGACAAGCTGATGACAAGGAGAAGTGGGAACGGCACGTACTCCAAATAGGACCACCATTTCGCGGTCGCCTGTTCCCTCACCGTCCATGGAAGTTAGCACAGACTTTTCTGAAAGTGGAAAGGTCGGGCAGCTGCGCCGTTTCGGGCTGAATCTTCCTTTGCGAGCAAAGGGTATTCAGCCCGAAAACCTTTCCCCTTTCACGTCTGTGCAATGGACGCCGACGGCAGCGGAAACAAGCGACCGACGGAAAAGTCGGAACAAAAGACAAAAGAGGAACAGCATACAGCCAGTAGATTGCTGCCGGTCCGTATGCTGTCCAGTATTCTATGGGAGGGATGTTTTTTGAAGGCTGGATGAAGCGGGCAGGCGGCAAACTGCGCTCCCTCCAGAAAAAATCAATCCGTTTTTTCGACCACTTGCCAATATCCGTCCTTGTCCGGTCCGACGCGCTTCGTCACTTTGTCGGCATTCAGCCAGGCTATCTGCTTTCCTACAACATTGTTCGGCAAAAGCTGCTGCACTTGGTGTGTTGTCCTTAAAAAGCATAGTGAATGATTTTCTCCCTACTTTTTATTTCTTCTTCTTTTTTGTCGATTTCTCCTTACTTCTTGAGTTTTCATACTTCTTCTCTCCATTGTTGTAAATGATATCCAAAAGTTCGTTTGCAAGTTTGATGTCTGTAATTTTTATAATACTATCATCTTCTATTGGATAGCCAAGAATATTGACGCTACCGTACCAAATAGTAGATTTGTCTATGGCACATGAGCATAACGATAATTTGGGTACGATCTTTATGGATAATCCCTGGCTTTTGAGAAAATCTCAAAACTATCAATACTTCTCAAAACAATCTAAACAAGTAAGTGTGTTTGTTTTTGTTGTGTATTTCGTAATTTTATTACGATAATATGGATTATAATTTATTATATGGAATTTTATTCTTACCTTTGTGCTATATAACAGATAAATTTAACAATTATGATAGCAGAGTTCAGCATTGAGAATTTTTTCTCTATCAAATCGGCTCAGAAAATCAGTTTTGAGCCATCAGTAGATACTTTTATGTCTGATGAGTATTCGTATGAAGTTAAAGAGGGGGTAAGATTGCTGAAAGTGGGCATTATCTATGGTGCCAATGCTTCCGGCAAAACAAATATATTAAATGCCATCGAATTCTTCAAGATGCTGGTTTTAAGAATGCCTAAAGACCGGAATGAGAAAACCGGAGTAGTTCCTTTCATGCTGGATGACATTTCGAGGAATGAAATTACGAAGATGTCTATGGTTTTTTATATCAATCAATCGAAGTATATCCTTAGTTTTGAGTTGGATGCCAAGCATATTTATTCCGAGACATTGATCGTTTATGATTCCATTCGTCCTACCAGATTGTATAATCGAAGTTATGATGCCGCAACAGATTCCACAACCATCGACTTTGGCGTAAATCTGAAAATGACAAAGAAAAGCCAAGATGTGATTTCAGGCAATACTATCAATAATTGCAGTGTGCTTGCCGCATTTGGTAAAAGCAATGTGGAACGTACCAAGCTGAATGATGTGTACGATTACTTTGCCAAACAGGTAAAAGATGTACTAGCTCCCAGCATGCTGCTTTCGGGATATGTCAAATCACGATTAGATAAAGACGAGACAGGAGATTTGAAGAAATTCATTTTAAAATTCCTAAAAGCGTCCGATTTCAACATAGAAGACGTGGCATTACACGAAGAGGAAGAACTGATTACTCCTGAATTGGAACAATTAATTCAGAATGCTCCTATTGATAAGGACGCAAAGGCAGAAATGCTAAGAAAGGGTAAAATCACAAATACGGAACTGACCTTCAAGCATAAGGCTGGCGATAAAGTATATGATTTGTCGGAAGAATACGAATCCAATGGCACCATGAGGTTCTTGGGAATGGCGGTGATACTGAATTTCCTGTTAAAGACCAATCGGTTTGTGTCTATAGATGAAGTGGAAACAAGTATTCATTATGAGTTATTAGCTTATTTCATAAAAGTATTTTTGGCAAACAGCAATGGAACGTCCCAGATGCTCTTGACAACCCATGACATTAATCTTCTCAACGAGGATTTCATTCGCCGTGATACGATATGGTTCACTGACAAAGACGAATTCGGCGAAACTAAAATTGTGCGCCTATCTTCTTTGGGACTTCATAAGAATCTTTCCCCATATAATGCCTACAAGCAGGGAAAATTAGTAAAGTTACCGTTCTTGGGTAGCCAGTATATAAACCTAAATGACTAATGGTATGGGGCGAACAGTGACAAAAAGTATCGCTATCATAGGCGAGGGAGAAACGGAATGGTTCTATTTCGACTCTTTGAGGATTGCGTGTCGCTATCCTTTCAAGGTTGCGCCTGATTTTCCGCAGCACAGCGACATCAATCATATTCTGAAACTGGTAGAGTCCTATCTAAACAAGCAGTATGATTATATCGTCTGCTTGTTTGATATGGATAGGCTGTTTCAGTTTCCATCTGAAATGCAGTTGTATCAACGGGCAAAGAAAAAATATGGTGCAAAGAAGTATGCCGAAAGGGTAATGTTTGTAGAAACGAATCCATGTACGGAATTTTGGTTTTTGCTCCACTTTTTGCCTAATATGGTTTGTAGGCGATATGATAGTTACGAACAGCTACTTCCCGAATTGCAGAAATATATGCCGGGCTATGAAAAGACAAAACGATATTTCATACGCACCAACCTCTATAAATACCTGACAGAGAATGGATACTTGGAACGGGCGATGTCAAATTCCGAAAAGTTGTGTCAGCTCTGTAAGGAATCGCCAGAGGATTTGAAGGCGTACTCTGAGATTCATAAGGTTATAAAACTACTAAATGGTGAATTATAGTATGGACAAAATTTATTTATATAAAACTGCTGTAAAGTCTGTTTCATATGATGAAACTCATTGGTATATAAACGGTGAACCGCAACCTCAAAAGGATGGCGATGGAATCGCTGAATTTAAGTCAAACGCGAGTGCCGAGTCTTTCCGTATAATAGCGAATGATATTGTTCGTTACACAAGCCACTTTAAAAATGTCGCCGTCTTAACGGCAGCAGGGACATCTATGGAAAATGGGGAGAATGGAGGAAAAACAAGGACAGAACTATGGGATAGCTATAAGGAGGAAATAGAAGCGATAGGAAATGCCCTTATGGCAACAGAAGGGTGCTTAAAAGAAAAATGTTCTTCGATAATTCAATCTAAAAATATAGAGGATTTTTTATCATTCACAATCTTATATGAAAAATTGAATGGAGAAATAAAAGATAAAAATGGAGATTCTTTAAGGAATAAATTGGAGAAGAAAATAGCAGACGCTTGTCGGCTGAAATTAGATGTAACAAACAAGCATCATCAAGACTTTATTAGGAAGTTGACAGCCCGCAAGCCTTCGGAGGCACGAGTGCAGTTATATACAACAAACTATGACACGCTGTTTGAACAAGCTGCGCAAAAAATGAATTATACAATAATTGACGGGTTCTCATTTTCTTATCCTCGTATATTCAATGGAGCTAATTTTAACCATGATATTGTATTTAGAGAACATACAAGGGTTAAACAAGAAGAAAGTTTTATTCCTAATGTAATACAATTATTTAAGTTACACGGAAGCATAGATTGGGAAAAAGCAGGTGATAATATATACCAAAAAGAAAGTACAGAACATCCTTGCATTATCTACCCGGCGAGCGAAAAATATGAAAGTAGTTACGAGCAACCTTACTTTGAAATGATGTCTCATTTGCAAACTACATTGCGAAAAGAGGGGACATTGTTGATAGTTGCCGGCTTTGGATTTCAAGATAAACATATTCAGAATGCAATAAAAGAAGCTGTATTTCAAAATCCCAATTTCCACTTGCTCATAGTATGCTATGGAATGAAAAAAATAGCAAAGAAAGAAGAAAACGAAAAAGAAGAATGGATTGATAGTGGGATAACTCATCAGTTAGTACCTGAATATGTTTCTGAAGACGGAAAGGTTATGCCTAATGTTACAGTCCTTTTCTCAAAGTTCAAAGCCTTTGTAGAGAATTATCCATACAACGATTCATATAACATTAACCTGCCAAAAAATCAAGATGAAGCCATTTGATCATAATAAGTTTGTAGGATACATTTGTGAAGTAACTCCGCAACATGTCCGCATGCAAATTCCTTCAGCTAAACTTTTACACTCATTTTATTTTAATGGGGAAATATATTTCGGTGGATCTGTTGGAAGTTTTGTTGTTATTGAAGGTCAAGAATATGGATTTCTTGGTCGAATTTTTGAGCAAAGCCTTCCTCAAGGTGAAAGAACAGAAATAACGGATAAAAACATTAACGAAAGGGACACAATGTTTCATCCTATAGCAAAAATTGAATTACTTGCTTTATTTGATGTTTATAAGCCGGAAGTGATTAACAAAACTGTATCTCGGTACCCATCTGTCGGTGCAAAAGTTTATTCTTGCTCCGATGAGCAAATGGGGATGTATATTTCAAAATTTGGTGTCAAAAAAGATGAATTTGATGCACCTTTAGCTCCCTTGGGGAAGTTGACTTCAAATGATTCATTGTGCAATATTTCTTTAAATTCATTGTTTGGCCGTCATTGTGCTGTATTAGGAACTACTGGGGGTGGAAAAAGCTGGACAATAGCAAAATTATTAGAACTTCTTTCTTCTCAAACCTCCAATAAATGTATTCTTATTGATGCAACTGGTGAATATAGCAGTGTCTGCGAAAGCATGGAAAGTATAGAATTGGGTACGGGGAAATATATATTCGATTATAAGAATTTGTCTATTGATGAATTGTATTATTTATTACATCCATCTTCAAAAACACAAGTTCCAAAATTAATGGAAGCAATCAGGTCGTTAAAAATGGTTGCAATCGATGATAATTTGGAATTATCTCTGTATTATAAAACAGATAAAAATGGAAAGCTAATTAAGGGCAATATTGTAAAAGCCGGCAAAGAAAAAAGGGCATTTGAAGTATTCTATTATAAACATATAGTAGAAATTGAAGATAAATTCTGCAATTTTGATTTCAATATGTTAGCTTCCCAAATAACAAATGAATGTATTTGGGATACTGACAAAAGTAATTTAACATTATGGGGAGGTAGGAACGATACAGACGTGTCAAATTGCATAAGCCTTATATCCCGTGTTAATAACGTGATGTCCACCTCGGAATATAATAAAATTTTCGGATTTAGAAGACAATCTATTCAAGACGCAAAAAATTTAAAAATTGGAATTAACGAATTCTTAGAGAGTGATAAGAGGGTATTAAGATTGGATTTTTCCAAAGTGAGTTTTGATTACCAAGTACGGGAAATACTCGTAAATGCCATTGGATGCTATTTGTTAAATGAAGCAAGAGAAGGTAAATATAAAGATAATCCAATTGTTGTTTTTATAGATGAAGCACATCAATTCCTAAATAAGAGCATTGCGGACGAATATTTTTCAGCCAAACCTCTTGATGCTTTTGAACAAATATCAAAAGAAGCACGTAAATATGGCTTGTTTTTATGTATTGCAACACAAATGCCTCGTGATATACCCCTGGGAACATTAAGCCAAATGGGAACATTTCTGGTTCATAGGTTAATTAATGAGCAAGATAAAAAAGCCGTTGAAAGTGCGGCATCTGCAGCAAATAGAAATATTCTCTCTTTCCTTCCAATATTGGGAGAGGGAGAAGCTTTAATCGTTGGAGTTGATTTTCCAATGCCTCTCATTGTGAAAATCAATGCTCCAACGAAGAAACCAGATTCAAGAACCCCAAAGCTCAAAAAAAGATAAAAATAAAATCTCAATATAGGCAAAGTATTCACAAGATTACCAAGAAATATACCTTAAAAAGGTTGTAACATTAAGATATACCCAACAAAGGGTATATTTGTGTTATATATACAATATATTACATAATAAATCGGCATCATTTTGTGAACCTATGATGCCGATTTAAAAATAAAGTGTTGAACTTAACGGATATCCATGACATGGAGTTATATTAAAGTTAAGTTTTTCTATTCTGACGGTACGCCTCCTTGTACCCGTCCATCAAGGTGCGTTCTATATCGGAAGCCCTGTACAGGATTCTGCCGCCGATCTGGGTATATGGCAGTATGCCGTTGTTGCGGTAATCCTGGAGGCTCCTGCGGCTGACTTTAAGTATCACAGCCAGCTCCTTGTCGGTATAATAGCGTTCCCCGTCCAGCGAGGGTTTATTGTCTTTACGTATTTTCTCCACCCTGTTTGAAAGGGTTTCGAGCGACGAGAAAAAAGATTTCACGCGCGTGTCGTTTTCCGGTGTCAGCAGCCGGATATTTCCATTGCCAGTCATAAGCATGCTATTTTAGGTTGTTAATATTACATTCTCTTTCCTTATCGGCGGTCATACGCCGTTTCACTCCTGCTGCGGGAAAGACGGCCTTCACGTCCTCCGGCCTGTAGTACACCTTGTGGTTTATCTTCGTGTAAGCCAGCGTCCCGTTCTCCCGCATCGTCTGCAAGGTTCTCGGGCTGACGCAGAGCAGCCTGCACACGTCATCGCTGTCAAGCCACTCCCTTTCTCCCAAATCCTCATGTTCCCGGCAGAGACGCTCCACCTTTTCCGCAAAAAAATCGAACCCCGAAAGCATCCTCTCGAAAGTCGCCTTCTCTATGACCACTACTTCCATAATTCCTGTAAATTTAAGTTTGACATTGATTTTTATTACAAAACGGAACGAGGAAATAATGCCATCCCGACCGTTTCCGGAAGCGAAGAAAATAAAAAAATCAAGAGGGGCTGCAAACCGGACGAGAGGTGTCACTGGCAGACATCCCTTTTCACCGCCAGGGGATAATTACGGATGGTAAGAAGCGGAAAAGGACACACTTATTTCTTTGAAGCAAAGGTAGCCGTTCCCCACCGGAGCGCAAGGCCGGGCCCTACGGGTCGGCGGGGAAAAAATCATCCTCGCGCTCCGCGCTCCGGTATTTTTTCCTGCCGAGCCTTGACGCCTTTCCGGTGGGAGAACGGCTGTAAGGCATACAAAGAAACAAGAGTGCCCGTACCACGGGACGGATGTCTAACAGATAAAAGCAAAAGGATATGGCAACAAAAGACGTGAAAGAATTCAACGGATGGTTTAACCGTTCATACGCGAGATTGAAGGAGAGACTCTCCATCTATGGAAAAATCGACGAAGACGCGTTCCATGACGCATATCTGGCTGTCAGGAAGCAGATAATGTTCTCAAGTGTCGGGATAGAAGATCCGGAGTCCTATTTCTTCGGATGCTACCGGAGAATCCTGCAGTCGGGCGCAAGGGATGAAAGCCGTTACGACAGCCCCGGAGACGAGTATTTCGCAAGACTGGGTGAGACGGACTGCGCGGAAGAGACAGAGGAACGGGAAGAGATGCTTACCGGATGCGACAGGCTGGTAAGGGACATACAGAAGTTCCTCAGGCGGCATTTCTCCTATGAGGATTACAGGATATTCATGCTGCGGTTCTATGAGACCGGAAGCTCGTTCCGCACCATAGCCAGGCACATGGGCGAGAAGACCTCGGTGGTGACACGCAGGACACAGGCGATGATGGAATCCGTCCGGACAAACCGGAAGTTCATCGCCCAAAGAAGATTGATCATGGCCGGCGAGGCGGCATGAAAGACAATAAATGTATCACTCAAAACATAATCGATTATGAAACTGACAGTTTATGACAAGAGCAATTCCCATCCGGCACTGACCTACAAGGGCAAACGGATCATCACGGTATGCCGTGACGGCAGCATGTACCTGAGCAGGATATTGAGCAGGGAACTGAGCCTGCGCGCAGGAAACAGGCTGTGTATCGCAAGGGACGAAGACAGGCCCAAGGACTGGTACATGTTCGTCTCGGATGACGAGAACGGATTCACGATATGGAACGATCCGCGTTGCGCCCGCTTCTCGAACAGCTTCATCGCCGGCATGATACTCGATGCCGCGAAGGTCGAGAAATGCGCCGGTTTCATGGTGGCGAAAGAGTCGGTGAATGTGGACGGCAGGCTATGCTACCGGATAATACTCGACAACCCGATACCGAAGGGAGTAAGAGCCACCGGTACGAGATAAGCCCGATATCTGAAAGAAAAAGCAGGGGATATCCGAAGGAAGGAAAAAGATCCGACCTCCGGGTGTCCCTTTTTTCATGCGGCCACAGGCAGGATCACAACGGTTTCAGGTTGATACGGCTGCTGTAGATGGCGTTCAGCTCGTCACGGTACTGTTCCAGATGGGCCGAAAGGATATTGTCGATGTAGCAGGAAATGCTGACAGTCGGTGCTATCACGGAAAGCAGGGTGCGCACCCGTTCATAGTTCTCGCTGCTGACATAGGTCTGCCGGCGCTCTTTCACAACGTTGTTGCCGAACAGATGTTCGGGATACTCCTGAAGGCTGTTCTTTTTCCGGTGTGTTTTCTCCCGAAGAACCGGAGACGGTGCTTCTTCCTCACCGCCGGACACACCGGAACCGGGAACTTCTACCTTGTCGGATTTGGCAGGAATCCCGGACCGATTTTCCGTTTCCGGTTTCTTGTCATCTTCTTTTTGGGAGTCAGCAGCGTTGCTCCCATAACGATTTTCCAGGACAGAGGCGGGAATATCCCCGGCCATTACGCGGCGTATCTGCTCCTCGTCGATTTTAACTTCCTTTCTCTTTACCATGAATTCCATATTTTTGATAGTTGAACAATTCTTTTCCGGCAATTCTGCATTTTCATCACGTTGTGAATGTAAGAATACCACCCTTATTACATGCTTGCATTATCTGACGGGTATGTGCATCCGACCGGCAAGCCGGTCAATGTATCCAATCCCCCACGTGTCCAGTCTGACATTAAGCCGGTCACGCATTCACACATGGGGGAACGGTTGCCTTATTATGTTCTTACATATCCCCGTTCACCCGTTACCGGACGGTTTAAGGCAACCACACACCATGTACCTGACGCACACTTGGATGATTGAACTGCCGAACACATGCTGACATGCGGCAAAATAACGATAATTTTTCCGGATTGGCACTATCATGGCGGTCTGCTGACGGTCTGTGACACGGTATGTCATCCTGTTACACCGTCCAAGTACCCCGGTGGCTCCGGTTTTGGGTATTCAAAAAATGATAAAGATGGCGGCGGAAGGATTTTATAGACGGAAAGTGGATAAGATGCCATATTTTGATTTTTCGACAGAAAAATTCATGTTCAAACGAACATGGCAAGTTGTGTTTTGGGGCACCCGAAATATTTCCAGCGCCCCAAAACTACTTGCTAAAACCTTTCCCTCCAAAGTTGGGGAAATAGATTGAAAATTGGTTATCAAATCGTATCGAAAATAGATACAATCCAGATTGCCTCAAAGAAATCCAAGGAAACAACATAAAACGATTCTTATGGACTAAACCGTCTTCATTTATCATTGACCACACACTATAGGAATAATTCTGTAACCCGTTAACTTAGAATGAGGAGACACAAGACTGTCATAGAAACATTTTCTATCGTGTTCCCATGTCCATATCGCTAAATCTCTAATTACAAGCTCCGACCATAATGCTTTGTATTAAATTTTAAAAATTAGAACAGATACTCTTTTATCCATTTGCAAAACAATGATATACCTTCCGAGAAGTTAGTTGCGGGAGGTAATGTATAATTTTTCCGAATTAGGTCTGTTGATGCACATGTGTATTTGACATCACCTTCAAGTGCTTTTGAAGAAATATAGTTAGCTTTTATGCCTAATTTATGTTCTATAGCATGGAGTAATGTAATTACCGAATGTGGATTTGATGAACCAACATTATAAATTGAATAATTTTTGTCAATATCTTGCTCCAACACTGCGGTTATTGCAGAGGTTACATCATCAATATATGTGAAATCACGAATCATTTTACCTTCATCGTATAAGGTGATTACCTTATTTTCAAGAATGGATTGTGCAAAAATCCATGGAGCCATATCAATCCGTCCAAATGGACCATATACTGAGAACAAGCGTAATCCGATTGTCTTGATACCAAATGCGGAGGAATATACATATGCTAGTAATTCGTTAGATTTCTTAGTCATTGAATAAACACTCTGTGGATGATTTGTATCCATATCTTCAGTTAATGGTATGATTGCCCCATTTGTAATCACATCCCCATAAACACTACTTGAACTTGCATAAATAAATTTACCTATTCTAGCACAATGACAAAGATCAATAACATTCGCAAAGGCGTGAATATTATTTTGCATATATGGCTCAGGTGTTTTCATTGATTGTCGTACACCAGGAGAAGCAGCTAAGTGAATTACAACATCGGCTTGTGAAAACACATCTATTAAGTTATTATTCATTAGCGAGAGATCTACATTCACAAACTTAAATGCCTTGTACTCCTGAAGAATTTCAAGCCTACGTTGTTTTAAGCGTAGGTTTTCTCCAGACCCAAACATTGCATCTATTCCGATAATTGAATATCTTTTATTAAGTAGTTTATCAGCTAAAGAATAACCGATGAACCCTGCTACTCCAGTAATAATAATAATGTTATTCATATTTAGCATTAAATACTCTTACCAATTAAACATAGCAACTCTTGAGAAAAGTTGTTGATTCTTCCTGCTGCTGGCATTAATGTCATTTCGCTGAAATACACACGTCCATGATATTCATATAAGTCCACACGACAAAATGAAATTTCAGACGAGAGTCTTTCTACCACCTCCAACATCTTCATTAAAGAAGTTGGTTGCGGTATCTTCATCCGTCCTTCATTTTTAAGAATATATCCGGGACATTGAATCCAACCATTGGTCTCATATATTTGAGATTTCTGCTCATCATAACATTCAGTGTCATAAATGACTTGACAAAATTTGGCCTTCCCATGAACTGAGAAAAATTTATAAGAAACAAGTCCTGATGAGAACTGCTTGTCATTCTCAAGCAACTCTTCAGCAAAAACAAAGGGCTTGATGCCCAGATAATGCGGCTCTGCAGTTTCAATGCCGAAAGGTAGCGATAGTTTTCGGCGATAAAAGTCTTCAATGAATGACTTATCTACAGAAAACTTATCATACACAAGAATAGTAGAACCGTTATCGTGATTGCACTTTAAGACAAATGAATTTGGTAGTGATGAAAAATCAATAACCCCAACATTATCCCAATATTTATAAACGGTCAGCAGTATATCTGCACATCCTTTAGATTTTACAAATTTTCTTACAGCCAATTTATCCGCAAGAGTTGTCCATATATCAACTGGATTAAAGAATGCAAGATTAAAAAGCTTTCGATTTAGAGAATTAATAGGCTCATTTTCTATAGAATAACCAAATTTTTCTTTAAATAGTATTTTTGCTAATGACATAGGATTGAACTTTCCAATAATGATATTTCTATAATGATTGTATAGTTCCTTAAATGTAGTTATTTGTGGCTGAAATATCCCATCTTGCATCTTAACAATCACATAGGCTGAACGCGCATCTTCATAGTCCCTGGACAGATTAAAATTGGCATCAATATTTGTTGACAGCAATAAATTAGAAGGTATTGTTCTATGCCAATTTTCCAAATACCATTGCATCTCGTCGATGTCTAATCCTCGTTCTTTAATCTTGTACAAAAATTCTCTTCGTGCGAGATTATTAACAGGCATATTTTTTTTAGAACAGAAATGGAGAATTTTGGCATTAGCTAAATATAATGCACCAAATCGAATTTGACAATTCCATATGCCATTCATTTCACAAATGATTCCGCCCAACTCCTCATTGGTTTTAGCCAGCGGTGGTTCGTCAAGTTTAACTCCTGATTTCAAAGATTCCAGATAATTATTATACCAATGAGCATAGAAATCATGAGAAGATTCATCATCCTTCGAATACATGACACCTCCACTATAATATGAAAGGACTTCATCAAAATTATAGTTGAGATGTTGATTCTGTTTCTTAAAATATGAACGCATTGGATGGGACTTAAGCGGTTGATGCCCATCCAAAACAGCTCCTATCGAAAAAGTAAAATTATCAATTTCTGATAAGTCATTTACAATTATCGTATCACAATCTATGTATAGGAAATCTCCTTCAACATATTTTCGGAGATTCACTTTCATTAATCTAGATCTTTCGACCTTATTTACTGGCCTTTCAAATTGTATGGATTTCAATTCATTGATTAGCAACTTAATATCTTGTCGATTACCATTTAGTGAACTTTCAGTCGTGTCGTCACAAACAAGAACGACATATGCTTCTGGATTATATTTCCTAAGGAATTTTAGTGAAATAAGACATTGCTCAAGAAAATAATCTTCTTGAGAACTTGCGAGAACATATACAATTTTAGTTTTCATTTGCGTTGATGATTATATAATTCTCTTATACTGCTGTCATTAAGAAGCCAATCATGTTCCTTGTTACCGAAGAATTGTTCCATTACATTCATTTTAAGATCACTTATGGCCTCTATGAAAGCATCAATTTCTGTTTCTGTCAATTTGCTTAAGTAATTCTTGTACTTTCTCAATACTTTAAGATAGTATGACGAAAGATGATTTTTAATGTTTGGAGATGCATGCTTTTCTAATAGAAATTGAAGGGATTGAGTGCAAAAGCGAATAGTATCAGCGTATTTCTTTCCGCTCTGAACGCCCCTCATGTCCGAATTGGGGGTCTGAATATAGATGTATCCGATAACCGGGTGATAAATAACTGTATCAGCAAGATAAAATGCTTTTAAAGTGTGGACTACATCCTCCCAGAAAACACCTTCCTCATAAAAGAGATTATTGCATAACAGATATTCTCGGCGAAACCATTTGGACCATGATGCTCTGATTCTGTTTGAATAGGCATTCATTGCTTCAAATTCCAAATAGTCAATTCCTGACATAGGCCCAATTGGCTTTTCCCAATAAGGTTCAATGACGATGTTATTGGATTGGTCTTTCGATGCCGCATGGAACTGAAATATATCAGGGGTAGAACTAAGTTCTGATGAATGTAGATATTTTAGGATTCCATCGCCAATAGAATCATCGATATCAACAAACCACACATAATCTCCATTAGCAACACGCAATCCAGTATTACGGGCTGCCCCTTGTTTCCTATTAGTGTGATGACATATCACTTTGCCATTACTTAGATTAAGATGATTGAAATATTCTAAAGTTCGTTCTATTGTATTATCAGATGAGCAATCATCTACAATGATTATCTCATATTCTGATTGAGATATTCCTGACCTGATAGCTTCATTATTTATGGACAATAAACACCTCTCAACATATTGAGCAGCATTGTATGCCGGGATTATTATGCTAAGTCTAATCATATTGGTATATTATTTGTCAAATAATTCTTTAAACGGCAACAGATTTCCGTCATCTTTCTTTCTACTCAAAGATATAGAATCATCAAGAATCGCAAATACTACTTTTTTATATTTATTAAAAAACTCTTCTTCTAAAAAGACCTCTTTGAATAATCTAGCAATATCTCGTGGTGGGTTATGAAATATGCCACAACCCCATGCCCCGAGAACTAAAGCGTCATGAGAATTTATCAATCCAAGGCGTAGGATTGTCCGGATTTTATCCTTCGCTATAATGATATCTCTTTTATTGAGCATTCCGTCATTTAAAATTGGTTCTCTGATTGCCGGAACAGAAATAAAAGACATATTAAACGGATTTTGAAGCAGTTCATATCCTTTATTTTCGGCTTCCCTGAAAATAACAGCATCTCTTACGTATATGCCGTCAAAATTGCCATTTAGCGGATATTGAGGATGTTTAGACTGCAAGTTACACTCTAAGGCATGGGGCGAATAAGGATAAAGATACACATAAAGATTACTGCGTCTAAAAAGGCTTTCCTCTTGACCATAGCATCCTCCAATTACCCCACCTCCAGGACCGTCCTCACATGCCATATTTAAAACAGCTGGATGATAGCCCTCTTCTTGAAGCATCTTACCTGCATCTATACAATCCATATTCAAAACTCCGAATATGGTTTCTGCTTCAATTCTTCTAATATGATTAACAGTTATCGGTTGCTTATATATTTTATCATATGATTGAAAAATCGGCATATTTACCAATCCTTGATGAGTAACATAATTGCCTTTATTGACAATAAACTTATTCGCCGCAAAAACTATGGCCCTTAGTTTTCTCATAGATCTTTTACGAGAATCGCCATCAGTCATATTTTTAACATCCTCCATTAACCGAGACCATTTCTCTGCATTCCAAGAGTTTGTAATAGAAAATTCAGATATAAAATTGTCTATCATATCGATAATGTTATTGTTATCTAATATTAAACATTGCAAATATGTCGTCAGTTGTTGCATCTTCAATTTTGAAACACCCAAGTTGAGACGGATCTATATAAATATAGCCTATACAAGAAAGTTTGCTATATTCATCACAAAATTCCGGGAACTTATTTCGCACCAACGTTTCGGTATTCGCATCAATCTCTTCTCTATGAGAAATAATCTCACATTGTATTAGCCCCGCATTATCCCTTTTATTGGAGTTGCTTGTAAATAATCTAGTACCTCTTGGAATGCTTATAATAATAGAATCTGTACATGCAGACACAAAAGCATATGTTATAGAAGCCTGCACTTCAATACTGCTTTTTGCTGTTAGCACAATAAAGGGAGCATGCAACTGAAATAGAGGTTGTGACAACTCGTTCATAATGTTGTGGTTATTTAGTCGGCATTGATGATGTATTGTTAAGAAGAATCTCCATTGCTATTGCATTCCCTGGAATAAAACTTCCAATTTTATCACTTTCTTTAGGTATGTTAAGCCGTTTTATTAGTCGTACGAGTTCATCTTTTGTCCAATTGGACTCAGCCATAAGGCAACAATCATCATGAAGCAAGTTTACATTTTGTCTCTGTTCTACTACTCTGTACCTATCGCCAGTCACAAACGTAATTGCAGGAATATCAAGATATTTAATCTCGCTCAATGTATTTCTCCCAGAACGGGTAATAATGAGTGAGGCATGCGCATAATAGTACTGAGGGCTAATGATATCCTTATATAGGAATACATTGTCCGTGATACTCATTCTGTACAGAGCATCATATATATTTGCACTTGAACAAACGATATGCATTCGATATTCTGATAACTCCTCGGCAACTTTGATACATAATTCCCCAATACGTATTGAAGATTCGGTAAATTGACAACTCACATTAACGGTCCCGCCTCCTAAAATGCAATAAATATCTTTGGACGGGATATTTTTGAGTTTAAGAATCTCCCTGCGCAGAATCGTGTTAAGTGAATAGAACTGTTTATAATCGTAAAACAATGGCTTTCTGATTTTCCGAAGCCCATGAACGATGGCAACATCTGCCATAGAATATAATGAATTAAAGTAGTCCATCGCTTCTTTGTCATTATATGAATTGTCGACATCAGAAGGATTTAATAACACTACAATTTTCATTCTCGGGAAAGACAATTTAATGGAATGAACTATCAAGGGCTCACCATCTATCAATATTAAATCCGGGGTATATTCTTTAATTGTGGTATGAATGTATGCTCCCATCTTATTTGTCGGGACTAAGCCAATCGAACAATAGTCCATGGGGGTGGCTTCGTGCAAATCTGCATAGCCCTTGGACTTAAGATATTCATTACCTTGAAGATAACTAATCATACGAATATTAGCTCCGTATTGATCTCGAAGTTCCTCCAATAAGGAGACTCCTGCTACAACTCTCCCAAGTCCGGGAAAACCGCGAAATATTCCAAGAATCCTCATAAACCGTTTATTATTTGATTAATCTCCGAGATGTAATATCTATGAATTTTATGCGCATCTGTGTTCAAAAACACTCCGCCTTGCGTTAAAAGGAACGCATAATCGTAGTATTTTTTCACCTGTGTCTCAATGTAAGGGCTTATATCTCCATAAGGGTAAGCATAAGATATTACCGGACCGAAAAGCTCTTCAAGAATCTTTTTGGATTCTTTTAACTGCCATTCTATATCGGCATCATCCAAACGTAACAGAGACTCGTGAGTTACTCCATGCGAACCGATTTCCCAACCGGCACAAATTAATTCCTTAAGTTCTTCTACATTCAGATGCATTCGTCGAGACTTATCCTTAAAATTCCAATCATTGGATTTTCCCAAATAATCTGTACATACATAGACCGAAGCGGTAAAACCGTATTTGTTTAGAATAGGTAAAGCATTATCAAGTAACCCTGTATAACCATCATCAAAAGTGCAGACAATCCACCTTTCTCTTTCATCTATCGATTTCTGTACATAAGACTTCATAGAGCATAAACCAAGTCCCTTCTGATGGACTCGATCTACAAAAGATTCAAAGACTTCTACTGGCGTTGTGATATTATCATGCTTATCACCACTTACATCGTGCAATGTAAGAGATAAAACCGCGCTAGGTTTATACTCAAAATTCGTTTTGGGGGTATCGCATTCAAGAAATTGTTTCCATCGAGAAGCAATCTTGGAGGGTGTTATTCCTGAGAAGAACATTGAATAGAAATTTCCATATCTAAAATCCCTATCTTTAAGACTAACTAGTATCGAAAGTTCATCTGCCATACTATGTGGATTCAGAGAACTAAATACAATTTGAGGAAAATGTTCTTGCGCAGCTTCTGCTACATAACCGGTATTGGATATCATAATAGGCAACCCCATAGACATTGCATCAACTACAGAGTTACCCATTCCTTCGCAAACAGAAGTTTGAACGTACATGTCCCAAGTCATTTGTCTATTTCTAAATTCATCTCGGCTCAACCTACCTAAAAAGTTCACATCACTTGAAATGCACAATTCATCCATCTTTGCTTTATACAGTTCCTTTACATCATTGTCTATGTGGCCAACGAGTTCAAGCGAAAGATGTAAATCTTTCATTGTTCTATTTACAACAGCGACCATTTCCAAAAGATGTGAGATTCCTTTCTTTTCATTGAGATGTGTCGCGCCAGTTCCTAATGTAATATGCCTACTGGATATAGACTTGATTTGCTCGGATTTCCTACTAGCAGAATTGGGAATAACATGAATATCAAGTTTGTTCGATGAAAACAATTGAACATTATCTGCAATTTCCTTAGATAGAGCGAAAATTTCAGAGGCGCAATCAACCACGAATTTATTATAATAAGATTCAATAGGATTCCATTTGCTGATATTAGCATCTGAACCTCGGAACATTAGCCATAATTTAAGTCTCGATTTGGACGCCAAAAGAGCGGCATAGTAGGCGTTAAAACCACCTCCAAACGATACAATAAGCCCACCAGAGGCAAGTGATTTAATATTCTCTTTGAGCTTTTCCTCCATTGTTAGTTCATATCCAAGAGATGGCTTATATCCTCCGGATATAATAGATTCTGATGGAACAGAACTAGAAATAATTGTGATATCATGTCCTACTTGTTCCAGCATATTCACAAAAGCATGACAACTGTAAGCTAAGCCGCCACCTTCAATACTATATTCGTTTGTAACTATATAAATGTTCATCTTTTCTCAATTACATATAGGCGCTTAGTCCTCTTGTTTTTTGGATATTTATATGTTAGATAAGACGATATTTTTGACATCGGAAACATTGATTCAACATCTTGTGGATTTAGTCTAATACATACAGGGAAATCCAAATCTTCGCAAGTATAAGAAGCATCTATTACTTCGAGTATAACCAACTTTGGTTTTCCCGCTTTGTTATAGAAAGAAACAAGTCTTGAAAGATATTCTTCTTTAGTTGTGCAACCATCTGCATAAGCACAATTCACCATGATAAGAATATCTGCACATTCATCCTTGAGATCTACCTTTGCGAAATCTTGCTTTTCTATGATTGATATTCTGTGAAATAAGTCGGAAATCTTAGCTTCAGCTATATTAGCAGCCTCAATGTTTCGTTCATATGCAGAGATGAAATCAAACCCTAAATAACAAGCTATAGCTGTAACATCTCCTTGTCCAGCACCAATTTCGATTATACGTTTTTCTCTATCTATAAATTGCAACACTTTGTATGTAATCTCCCAATACGAGGGGAAAGTAGGCTGTAAAAATTGCTTGCTCCAGGATGTCCTCATATCCGTAGGAATATTGGCATTATAAGTGGTTAGCATGTCGTGAAGCCGTTCCATAATTGTGCTAATTGATTAAGTATGTATTCGTCGCCTTTAGAAAGATCTAATCGTATTTCAGGCTCTTTAAGTATGCAGGGCTGTGCATACATACCTGGAAGTATTCTTAATTCACCAAATGCACGACAGGTTTCGATATCGTTACTGAAACAGGGCGAATCGATATAAAGAACGCGAGTCCTATGCCCATTTTTTTCGACATTCCAGGCTGTAGCTCCAGTTCCTTTATCGCAAATGGTTGTAGCGTATCTATTAAGAATGGGGTATATTTGATCCTTAAACTTATCGCTACCTTCCAAGCCTATTTGAGGAAGGAGTTTTAAAGGTAACTCGTTTTGAATTGCGAATTCAATCATTTCTATTATCGCTTCAATCTTCCGTGATTGGATAACAGTGTTAAGTCCAATCTTTATTCCAGCCTCCTTTACAGCCTTAATGTTAGACTTGATTTTGCTAAGAAAACCATTTCCTGTACTTTTAATGAATGCAGATTCATTTATGTATGGGAATTGGATATTGAATTTCAATCTTGTATTAGCAAGCTTTTCAATCATATTGGTAGTAATCAATGAAAGATTTGTTGCACAGCTAATATCTCCTGTCAACTTATTGTTGGCATATAAAATCATATCCACAATTTCCGGATTGAGTAATGGTTCTCCTCCACTAAAGTTAATCTCGCTGATGTGCAGATTGGCTATAATATCGACGAAACTCCGGAAGTCATCAAATGTCATTTGTTCTTGAACAATGGACTTATCCTGTCCCTCGTTATGACAAAAAAGACAATGATAATTACAACGATTTGTAACTAATATGCGAAATTTATTCCAACCAATATTCATCCCAATATAATTTTAGCTCCGTAATATTTTTCGAGTTCACTCATAGGCTCACCAAGTAAATCAAGACTGTCAGCATTGTACATTTCATTCGGTAGAAACATATAATCATTTCTATCTGGATTGAATTGCTCTCTAATATCTTTGTGGTTCAAGAGCCCAGCCACAGACACTGATCCCCCATATAGATGATTCAGTATAAGGTTGGTCTTTACGTTGTGCATACCCTTAAATGCTTCTGTAAAGTAATCATATCCAGATAAGGGACAGATAAGATTCACCATCGCATCTGAAGGGAGACTGTTTATGATTTCTTTTTGTCTCGCTATGCGTTTGTCAGCATCAATGAAGTATTCATTGTTACCACCGCGAAAAACGTCCTTTAATATGGGGACAGTGTAAATAACGCCTGGATAATTTTCTTTTATCCAAGTTATACATTCTTCATAATGCTCTATGCATTGTGTTGACAATTCTTTCAGTTGACGTTGACTTGTTTTAGTGTGTTCCATCCTTCGAACAAGAATTTGTCTGACCTTTTTATCAACGCCAAGTCCATAAAGCAATTCGAGATCTTTCTGGATATCATAAATAGAACCGGTGAACATAAGTGTACACTTATTTAACGGTGCATACTTCAACAAAGTCATTGTTCTTTCACGTTCAGATCTTGGTATGATAGCCTCCCTCTTACCTTGCATAGTGATGAGTGATAAATCTATACCAAAATTCGGAATAGAATTAAGGAAATCCAATTTGTCTTCTCTGATATATGCACCGGTAGTAACGGTTGTTATCTTTTTTGTCGGGAAATATTCCGATGCAATTTTGATAAAATCATATATCTGAGGATGAAGAAATGGGTCTGTATGAGGTGCGACCAATACACCAGCACCCAGCCTTACGTAGTTAACATTCGGGTTGATAAAAGCAAAGCCTTTTATAAGGTCTTCCTTATCAATCATTGGAATCTTTGGATAGTGTCCCAAATAGGAATCTGTGTGCACTTTACAAAATACACACCCTATACCACAGTACTGGCTTAAGATCGGAATATTGCCGAATGTAGCAATCTCCATTCTGAATGCATCGAATTGTTCTTGATTAAGTACCATCTTACACTTTATTAATCCAACTTGTGTCGGGTTCTACATACTTTACCTTGTTTGAAAAGATTAGCTCCTTCCATTTAGTTCCACAATAGTTCCATGTTTGAAATTCTGGATGCTCATTCGCATACATTTTATAGTTTTCTATAGCATATGTACATAGAGAACACACGTCATTCTTAAAATTTTCTCTTATAAACATTGAAACATCTTTTGGAAATTCATGCAAAAAATATTTATGATTTGATTGTTTCGCCATTATACAAGGGAAACAAGGAGCTGTATATGAAAAACCATAGACGGTATAATGAATACCACAAATATTGATTCTATCGCAGATTTTATAGTCTGCGCCAATGTCTTCCGGAGATAATGTTATATTTCTGTGCTTTATATTCTTGATTGAATATATTTCGTTCTTAGTCAATGGCCTACCTTTGTCTTCTATCATTTGACCTACAATTTGTGGCGCAAATACAATGTATGGAGAACAATAAGCAGGAATAGGCAATGTACCGTTGGTCACAATATTGATATTAGAAATATAGCCTTCGTCTTTCAGTAATTCAAAAGCTTGAACCGCCGGCTCTAATATCTTTGACAATAATGGCTCGCCTCCAAGTATTCGGATGGTTTCTATACTTCCTTTACGAATCGATTTAATCTCACGACACAGATAGTCTATATGCCGCATATCCATATCCAAAGAATTCCTAACTATTGCATACTGATTCTCAGCATTACAAAGACGATTGCAATGTCGACAAATAAGATTGCAACGATGTGTAATATCCACTTCTATGATTAACTTTTCCATCATCGTAGTGCTGGTGCGATATATTCATTATACTTCTGTAATCCCTCAATTGAAAGTGGACAAGATAGTACTTTAACTAAATTGGGGCAATGTTTGCAAGGTAAATCAATAGAGGTATCTCTCCCTTCAAAAAGAAGTTCAACTAATGCCTTGAACCCCTCGCTTTCTGTCCATTGAGTCAAAGACCCATCTTTGACGTTTCCAAGACTTCTCCACTTATTAACACTACATCCAAGGATATCCCCATTCCAATTAATTTGTGGACTTGAGAAGCAATGATAGCATGGAGCTTTATATTCGTGATTATGCTTCAGACGGTATTCATCACGGTCTGCTACTCCAAGACCACTTTCTCGTCTTACAAATTCCTTGTCTTTTACAGGTGAGAATTGGGAATAATTAAGTTTGGGATTAAAAGCCATGTTGTACTTCAAGCACAACTCTTTAACCTTTGGTAAATCCTGTTCGTTATGGCCGAATATCACGAATTGCCATGATAACTTAGGGTACTCTGAGTTATATCGTTCTTTATAATTGTTCAGTCGCTCGATATTTTGAAGTACATTACAGAGATTACCACCCACGCGATAAATTGAATATGTCTCTTGTGTTGCTCCATCGATAGAAATATTTAGATACTCAACTCTATATTTGACCAGTGCTTCCAATGCTTCTTCCGAAACATTGTTGAAATTAGTACCGTTTCCGCAATATAAAGTAACTCCTTTTCTGAAAGCATACTCTAAAATTTTGACAATATCCTTGTTCAGAAATATTTCTCCCCAATTGGACATTTCTATTCTTTTAATCTCCGGATTAGTGTCAATAAAATTTGAAAAATCCTCAAAAGAAAGTTGACCTTTTCCCACAATCCCTGCATGAGTGATTCCTTTGGACGTTGAACACTCAACACAATGTAATTGACAGATTGTGGATAAATCTATCGACGCTTCTGTTATCTTAGGTAATTTAATCATTTTGTCTAAAATATTGAATTGTTTTACATAAACCGTCTTTCAGACTAACTGTGGGTTTCCAACTTATGACTCTTTCCGCTTTAAGTATTGAAGGCTTGCGCTTCCTGGGATCGTCTTCTAATCCGCTTAAATGTACAACAGGAACGTCACTATGTGTCAATGTTTTAATTATTCCTGCCAATTCATTAATGGTGTGCTCTTCATACGGATTCCCAATATTGATAGGAGTATCGAAACGGACGTCAGATTTAATCAACTGCTTTACAGCTTTTATTAAATCATCAATGAACATAAAGCTTCTAGTCTGATCACCACTCCCATATATCTCTATGGATTCTGACTTAAGAGCCTTATTAATAAACTCCGGTATAGCCCGACCATCAGCAGAATTCATCTTCGGACCATAAGTGTTGAATATACGTATAATCCGAACATCCATCTTGTGTGTGCGAATATAGTCCATACAAAGAGTCTCAGCGGCTCTTTTACCTTCATCATAACATGCTCTAGGGCCGGTACAACTTACGTTACCATTGTAGGTCTCTTCTAAGATGTCTACATTAGGATCTCCATAAATTTCACTTGTAGATGCTTGAATTAACATGGCATTTTGAGTAAGAGCATAATCCAAGAGATTTTTGGTTCCCAAAACGGATGTCATTAAGGTGTCTACTGGCTGTTTATAGTAAGCCTTTGGAGAGGCAATGCAAGCAAGATTAATGATGACATCAATTGCGATAGATATAATTCCTCCTAAATCACAGATTCTAACATCTTCATTAACAAACGTATATGTACCGTACTCTAAGTCTCTAATATTTGCAAGGCTCCCAGTACTCAGGTTATCAAGGATTACAACTTTGTGTCCATCTTTAATTAATGATGCACAAAGATTAGAACCGATAAAACCGGCTCCGCCAGCGACTAATATGTTCATACAGTGTTGCATTTTATATTAAATCTTTTAATTCAAGAGTACTTATGGTTCCTCTAATATTAAATTTGTCAAATATCGAATGATTGACAAGCTTAATTACAATGTCGTATCTCTGGATAAGTTCCGATTGATCTTTAATAAACAGGGATTCTATTTCCGGTGAAAGAAGAGATGTATCAATTATCGGGTCAAAGGCCATTATCGTAACCCCTTGGTCATGTAGTCTTTTAATTATTTCAATCGACTTTGAATTCCGGATATCGCTTATATTGGCTTTGTATGACGCTCCGAGTATAAGAATGGAACAATCTTTGTCGCCAATTAAATCGGAGATCTTTTTTATCACGATAAAAGTCTCATTCTCATTGATGCATCTTGCTGTTGACACCAACGGCAAATCTAATGATTTGGATTTAGCCCTTTCTATTAAATAATATGGGTCAATACCAATACAATGCCCACCAACTAAGCCGGGGTAAATAGATGCGAAATTCCATTTTGTTGAAGCACATCGAGTGACCTCGAATGAATCAATTCTCTCTTTTCCACAATAAAGGGAAAATTCATTGGCCAAGGCAATGAGGGTATCGCGTTGAACATTTTCATACATCTTAGCCGCCTCAGCCACTTTAATGCTTGAAGCTCGACAGAGCGGAGCCGATATAATCGACGAATAGAGTTTTTCAATCTTATTCAATACTTCTGAGGATGAGCCAGAAATAATCTTAGGTGTTATTGAAAGATGATGTATCTCCTCTCCGACATTAATTCTTTCAGGAGAATATCCAACCCCAAAATCTATGTTAAGCGTTAAACCAGAATACTCTTCAAGGATAGGAATACATATTTCATCAGTTGCACCAGGGAAAACAGTCGATTCAAATATAACCAAATCTCCTTTTTTAAGATTGCTTCCAACAACGAAACATGCGCTTTTTAATGGGAACAAGTCCGGCTCGTGCGACGACGTGACGCCTGTTGGAACACATATTACAAAAACATTACAATCTCTGATAGCGTTACTATTAGAAACAATAATGCTGTTCCTAATAGCTGCATTTATATTTTCCTCTTTCTCGCACCTCTTAGCATCAATACCACGAGAAAGCAGAGTTGTTCTCTCATTATCTGAATCAAACCCTACGCAATGATAGTGTTTTGAAAATAGGCAAAACAATGGCAACCCAACATAACCAAGACCTAATACAGCAATCTTGGGAGTAAAAAATTGTTGTATATCTTCGTTTTTATTCTTATTCATGATACTTTTTTTATCTCATATACTTGAAATTAAGAATGACAAACACGCTATAAACTAAAGATGCAAGAAGTATACGATCTGTAATGAATTGCATTCATCAATCTTATCGTATACATTTATAGAATCCGAGCCGTTAATGTCATTTCCATTGTTGTATGGAAGTTCCACCGTTGATGAGTCGGCGAGGATCTATTTTCAAGACAGAAGCTATCTTGATAACCATCTCAAGTGATGGTTGCGCCGTGTTAGAGCACCATCGAGAAACAGTTGCTTCATTTTTTCCTAGTTGCTGTGCCAACCATTTACCAGTACGATTCTTTTCGGCTAAAACCACTTTTAATCGATTAATCATCTTATTATCAGTAACTACCTCCGATTTCATAGATTAATTTATTGATGTAATGTGCAAATTTACAACAAAATCCACAATCTTCATTCATTCCAGAGAATGTTTTCACAGATAGACGACATTCGAAAGTTGAATGATTACTTTCCTTCCCATTGAGGCATCATAAATATGTAACACAAAACTTACAATGAGTTTTTAAGTTTCGCAAGTAAATTTTAGCCCACCAGATCAGAATCACCTACTTGTCGAAGACCAATTTCACTGCTTTGATTTGTTTGTCGTTTGATATTACCTATTCAGTCAGATCCATGGTATCATAGTTATATGAGCTATATAATCAACAATTAGAATTGGATTGATAATACTTCCCTTGTATTTGCAGGTGATATGCAGATGTTCCTCGGTGCAGCGTCCCGTATTGCCTGTAATCCCAACAACATCACCAGACAAAACAGCCTGCCCTTGTGATACAGAGATTTGAAACAGGTGGTAATAGCTGACGGTGAAACTGCTGTGTTGTAACGTGACATACTTTCCGGAGACTTTGTCCTATCCTACCTTTCGCATTCTACAGTAAATCCTCAGTTAGGTTTGTATTTTCTGTTTGATTGGGTAAGGATAAAGTTGAAATGGGTTAATATGAAGTATATCGGATTGCGATAATAATATCTATAGTGCTAAAAAGTCGCCACTCTCTTTGCCCATTCAATGATTTTGGCTACTTTTGCGGTTGAGTTATTTGACAGTAAAACATAGCAAAACGCTGAAAATCGCACGGTTTCTTAGTCGTTACCGCTACTTTTCAAATAGCTTGCTAAAAGTTTATTCCTCAAATGGTTAAGTCAAATCATTGAAAATCTAAAATAGAAGATATGAACTTAGAAAAGATATAAGGCTGTAGGATTGTAGGATTTTTCCAAAAAAATGCAAGAATAAAAATAAAAAAACGCTATCTTTGTGAAATAATAAAGCGTTCTTCAGATTTGATGCAAAATATAACGAATATATGTAGTTCGCTCGTTTCTAAATCGTTACCTGTTCAAAATTATAAGAGCTTTAATTATTTGTTTTTCAATAGGAAAAGGAAAATTGAATGTCGTGCAGTATGAAATGTGATATGCTTCTTAATCCCGGCCTGTTCAGCCCATTTAGGTAAAATTTCATTAGTTCTTCCCAATGTTATTAACTTTTTGAATATTATATCGTCCTCCTTAGCATCTTCTCGCTTCGGTAACTGTTTTATAGCTTCCTGACTTAAAGGCAAAGAAATAGCTTCCTTGGTTTTCTTTTGTATGATATACAATCGGGAATTGCCATCATCATCCATTTCTATGTCTCCCCACGTAAGCGCTATGATATCGGAATGCCTCAACCCGCAAAAACAACTGAAGAGAAAAGCTTTCTTTAGTAAACCATTATAAAAAGGGGTTTGAGCCAGCTTTCGCAATTCGTCAATAGTGAGATATTCTCTTTCCGTACGGTGTTTATGTGGCTTTTCTTCATTTTTTATTTTATTCATAGGATTAGCTGATATCAGTTCTTCTGATACTGCATAATTCAGGCAATACCTCAGCATTTTGTAATAATAGACCTGGGTATTGACATGCAGCAATTTCTCTTTCTTGGTATGAGTTTGCTTTGCTGTCTTTAGGTAATCCAGAAATCCCAAAATATAATCTTTATCTATCCTGCTTAATTGGATATCATTAGGGTTGTAACGTCTAAGATGATAGACTACAGCGTGTAGTACCGTTTTGCGAACTTCATTCTCCGACTTCTTTTCAGCTACACTTTGTATATAATCGGTTAGTTTAATGTGAGATGTCTTATTGATCTTAAAACCGTGACTCTGATTTTGTAATTCAATAATTCTTTGAGCCTTAATGGCATTTGCCAATTTTAGCGTTTCACTATTACGCACCCTGTCTGACTTATTATATTCAGGTATAATATATAATTTCAGAAACTCGTATTTTCGTTTCCCATTCATATACATATCAAGATATATCGACTTATTGCCATTAGCCAGATGTTTGACTCTTAGCTTTATTGGCTCTTTTATTCTTAGTTCTTCTTTCATATCTCTGTTTAGAATCTCCTGTTTATTAAAAATAATATACACATTTATTTATACGGTAACAACATGGTAACAAAAATCGGTTCCAAATGATTTCGCATTTGAGTTTTATTCTGTTCTGCTACTTCTATTTGAATTTAATTTATTGAGTACTAGAAAAATAAAAGGAAGGTCCATTTGCTCCAATTATGTATAAATAGTAACAAACCAGCAACAAATATATAATATTAATGTCTAAAAAAGAAACAATAAAGGAAAGTAATGATATTGTTTAGTATTATGCAATTCGCTAAATACTAGCTAATTGTATGTTTAATTTATCTAAGACTTCTTTATCCTGATTTCCGGATAAAAAGCCATGTCGGATTGTTGTTCTGGATAATAACATACCCCAAATTTCATTATTTTATAAACCAATTATAGGCGACAGTGTACCAGGGGTAGCTCAACGGGATTGGGATGTAAGCTATAGTTTGGGCAGTAACTGGAAAAAGACTGGTAAAGTGAAAAAAAAGAATAGTTCTTTGTTCAAAGTGGACGTGGTAATATATCCGGAATTGTCATTAAAGAACTTAGTAATTACGCAGATATATCAAGTTCTGTTCAATCTGGCACCGGCAATAGAAGTTTCTTTCTGGAAAGGAATGAGACTGACAGCACAACTGGAAGTACCTATTTATAATGACGGATATCCAGATATGTATAATAAAATACATCCTGGTTTTATTGGCGTGTCACAAACGGTAAGACTACCCTATAATATCTGGGGAACACTTACAGTAGGGCATTTCAGTAGCGAACGTTATGGGGTAGATATGAAAATTAGCCATCGTTTCATCCGTGATAATAGATTTGGAATCGAAGGACGTGTTGGATATACAGGAGCGGCATACTGGGATGGATTTACTTGCCACTTTGGAACACAGAAAAAAATGACATGGTCAGTTGGAGGTTATTTCTATTGGCCACAATATAATGTAGAAACAACTATGAAACTTGAACAGTATTTATTGGGTGAAAAAGGGGTGCGGATAGATATTATCCGGCATTTCCGTTATGCTTCAATAGGTTTTTATGCAATGAAAGCACAAGGAGCGAAGTCCAATGGTGGCTTTCGTTTTCAGATTGCCTTGCCACCTTATAAATATAGAAGAAGAGGATATATTCCTCGGTTTACCCCCTCCAGAAACATGGGGCTGGCGTATAATGCAGGAAACGAGCAATATTATTACAAGAACTATCGCTCATCACCCGGTGACAATATAATGCAATCAAATAGTTTTAACCCATATTTTATTAAATCAGAATTATTAGTTTATTAATTTTAATTTTATTGAGATGAAAAAGAAAAGTTTGTTTGGTATTAACGTGAAGTTAGCGTTAATGTTAGTAGCAATCTGCGGCATGTTCGCCAGCTGCTACGAAAAAGAAGAATTAACGACAGAGGCACCGAGTACAGTGAAACCGGTATACAAAATTACAGGTGTCGTTTCTAATGCTTCTACCGGAGAACCGTTGTCTGGTGCCAAGGTTAATGGTGCTACAACTGCTACCGATGGAACTTATGCTTTAGATGCAACAGAAGGGTTGAATGTTCTGACTGTTACTAAAGATGATTACAAGACTGTTACAACTTCTGTGTATGTAGAAAAGATTGAAAATGGCAAAACTGCTGTCTACACAGTAAATGCAGCTATGTATCCGGGATATGATACTCCGACATACAAAACTGTAAAATATACCATAAAAGGTACTGCAACAGATGAAAGTAGCGCTGCTGTAAAATTGTCGTCAGTAGTTATACCTGGATGTACAATTGCAGTTGTTAATAACACATTCACAGTAGAAGGGGTACAGCCGGGCACTTACTATGCTGTTCTTAAAGCTGAAGGTTACAAAAACGCTTACGCTACCATCGCTGTAGCTCCTGTTGCTGCTGAAGAAGGTGAAGGCGATCAAATTGTAACCTCTACAGTTGCCGTATTGATGCAAAAGGAAGAAACTGCAAAGGTGTCTAAATACTATGTGTGCGGCTTCGTTACCAATGAAAAAGATGCTGCTGTGCCCGACGCTACTGTAAAAGTTGAAGTTGGTGAATTCAAAGCTGATCTTACTACTGACAATCGTGGTTATTTCAATATAGAAGTGGCAGCTGAACATATCACTCCTACAACATTGGCTATTATTACAGTTTCAAAAGCTGGTTATGTTGCACAAGCAAAAGCCACAGTTGTGAAACTGGTTGAGACCGGTGCTACTTCTGTGACTTCCATTGAAGTTGTATTGAAAGCTGAAAGCAGTGATATCCCTGATGAAGATCCGAGTAAGGGTGGTGAACAAACTATCGAAGTACCTGTAGATAAAGCAGAGCCAACGAAAGTTGAAGATATTAAAGAACCTGAAGTTAAAGCAGACATCGAGAAAGTTGCCGAAGAATTAGGTATTGAGGATATTGCTAAAATTGATATTCCAGTGGTAAAAGTAGAAGAGGCTCTCGTAGTAGAACTTGTATCTACAGAAGCTGTTATTGATGAAACAACAGGTGAAACAACTCAAGAGACTAAAACTGTTGCCGACCAGATCACATTGCCTGCTAACACACAAGTTTATTATGTAGGTGGCCAAGCTCAAGCAATCAAACTAACTCGTGATATACAAACTGAAAAGGCAACTGCTGCTGTACGTACTTACGAAGGACAACCCAGCGGTACTGTATTCTCTCAACCGCTGGAAGTTAAGTTCCAGGCTCCGGTTACTGTTACTGTAGAACCTGACTATGTATTAGGTGTTCTTTATCAAAATGAAAAAACCGGTGTATGGTCAGCTGATGCTAATAATTATGCTGAATACGATATGACTTCAGGTACTTTCGTTGGTAAAATCAATCACTTCTCCAAATTCCGTTTCGGTTTTGAGTCAGCCATCGTTCCAGTAGACAGTGTTAAGTTGGATGCCGAAATCATCAATAAACCTTGCTATACAGGCTCTGCAGCCGCTGTAGTTACTGTAAAAGGAAACTACATGGGTGGAACCGCTTATGATGGAAATACTCCTGCTTTGGCTGTTGAAACTGCCTTGTCTGGTATGAATGCAGAAACGAAATCTTACGTAACAATGTTACTGAAAAATATGATTCTAAAAGACAATGCTAATATTGCACCGAAGAACAGCTACTCAAAAACTGCTCTGTCTGTAGATATATCAGTTCCTGCATACAAGCAAATTGATAACTTCAGTATGGTCAGAAAACAAGTAAGAAGATCATATACTGTTCATGTAATTGATAAAAACAAAAAAACTACAGACGTAACAGTGGTAGTTAAAAAGATTATCTCTACAACTCTGACTGCAAATTATGCTATTGGTCACACTCATGGACATGGCAATGGTGAAGATTTGAACGCAGGTGGTGGTATTATCGATTTTGAATAGGCCTGTTTTTTAATAATGCAATTGAACCTAAAGCATGAGATTATACATAATGAGAATAAAGCGAATGTTTATTGCGATACTGCTTATCAGTGTATCATCCATGCTTTCGGCTCAATTGACTTATGGAACTACCGGTTTGCTGCATGCTCCTTCGGCAGAGATGCAAAAGGACAAAACAGTGATGCTGGGAGGGAACTTTATGAATAAGGAGATAACTCCTCCTACGTGGTATTACCATACGTACAATTATTTTTTGAATGTTACCATTTTGCCGTGGATGGAAGTTGCTTATACTTGCACCCTGTTTAAGGCAGAAGCTTTAGGGTTAAAGCCTTATGGCTATTCAGGATTCACGAATCAGGATAGATATTTTTCTATCCGGTTACGGGCTTTGAAAGAAGGACAATTCTGGAGGTATATGCCAGCTGTTGTTTTCGGAACATCAGATCCATTTACTTCATCCGGAGGAGGCTCGATTGGTTCTACAGAAGGAAACGGATATTATAGTCGTTTCTATGCAGCGGCCACCAAGCATATCTCTATAGGAAAAGAAGAAATAGGGGTACACTTTTCTTATTTATATAATAAAAGAAAAGAGTACAAGCTGAATGGAATAGCGGCAGGTATTAGTTATAATCCAACTTTTGCGCCTGAATTAAGAATGATTGCAGAGTATGATTCAAAAGATTTTGCACTGGGAGCCACTTACTTGCTTTTAAAACATCTGCATATACAGGTGGAACTGCAAAAGATGAAATATTTCACGGGTGGATTGTGTTTCCAGTTCCGGTTGAAATAAAGAAACTGGCAGAAAAAGCATAGAGTTAATCATTTTAAAATAAAAAAAACAATGAAATGTAAATTTGGTATAGTATCTATCATGTTGGCGGGATTAGCTCTTACAGCTACTGCACAGACTAAAGAGAAATACTACAGCGAAAAATTTAAAGATAATATCTTTATAAGCGCTGGTGTAGGAGCTCAGGCATGTGTTAATCCTGATAACTTTGATTATGGCTTTGGACATGCCATCACGCCATTGATCCACGTATCAGTGGGTAAACTGTTCAATCCTATCTGGGGAGTTCGCGGACAAGTTGCCGGATTATGGTCGACACTGTATACAGAGCGCGGACAAATAAAAGGCGCTTATGCCGAGGTTAAGAACAAGAAGTATTTCACTCTGCGTGCAGATGCTATGTATAACCTGTCTAACTCTGTTTGCGGATATAATCCGGAGCGCTTATTTACTTTATCTGTGTTCGCAGGTCCCGGATTGACTTTTGCAAAGGCTTATGGTGAGCAAGATAAATTAAATGCTTTGATTAACGGTTCTGTAGGTTTGATGGGACAGTTCAATGTGAACAAGTATTTAGATATCAATATTGAGGCAAGAGGTGAAGTATCTCCTTCTATGTTTGGGAATAAGAGCAGCGCCTACACGGATGGTACAGTATCTCTGACTGCAGGTGTTACTTATACTTTTGGCGGTAAGAACTTTATATCTTGTGGTGCAAAAGTTGATCAGAATGCCATCAACAACGAAATCAATAAATACAGAAGCGAACTGGCACAGGCTCAGGCTGACCTGGCAAGTGCTAAAAATGCCATGGCTAACTCTAAGCCTGTAACTAAGGAAGTTGTGAAGGAGATCGAAGTTGCCGGTCCTCGTGCCATCTTCTTCAAGATTGGTAGTGCTCGCATCGATGATTACGGCATGGTTAACATCCAGTTGGCTGCTAAGATTCTGAAGGCTAACCCGGATAAGAAGTACAAAGTTGCCGGTTATGCTGACAAGGCTACGGGTAGTGCTTCCTGGAACCAGAAGTTGTCTGAAAAACGTGCTCAGGCTGTTTACGACGCATTGATTAAGGAGGGCGTTGATAAGGATCAGCTCGAACTTGTTGGATTCGGTGGTACTGCTAACATGTTCGGCAAGAACTATTTGAACCGAGTGGTAATTCTGGAATAAAATAAGATTTCTTATAATAGAAATTCTATAAAAGAGAAAAGGTGTCTAGCTATTGCTAGACACCTTTTTTGTTATAAAGAAATCAAGTAATTTCTGGTTGGTAATGAAATTGTTTATGTGGCAATATTAGAATTGAATTAGGAAATATCAATTATTGACATCAGAAATCTCTTTAATGATTCTTTTTGACAAATATATAATTAAATAATTATTAAACACACCAAATGAGTAGGGAAACAAACAGGTAACAATAAAGCTTTGCATAACATGAAAAACGATAAATATCTCAATATTTTACTTTTCGCAAACAGTATGCTATTGGCTGATTTTCAGGCATTAATCAAATAAATACATTCTTGTCAATACCTCTCTCAGTTTCCGGATAAAAAGCCATGTCGAGTAATTGTTTTGGACAATAATGTACCTCAGATTTCTCTCTACTATAAACCGATAATCGGTGATAGCGTTCCTGAAGCGAGTCGTCGGGACTGGGATGTTAGCTATGATTTAGGTGGAGCGTGGAAAGAAGCGCGTAAAATAAGGAGAAAGAATAGCTCTTTGTTTAAGGTAGATGTCGTTGTATATCCAGAAGTTTCATTAAAGAATCTGATAATAACGCAGATTTATCAGGTGCTGTTTAACTTGTCACCGGCAGTTGAAGTTTCGTTTTGGAAAGGGATGAAGTTAACTGCACAGGTTGTTATTCCTGTTTATAATGACGGATATGGGAGGTTGGCGGATAAAGTACATCCGGGATTTTTAACGTTACAACAAACTGTTCGTTTGCCTTATAATATGTGGCTTACAGGAACTGTCGGAGCATTTAATGCCAGCCGGTATGGAGGTGACCTGAAATTGTTTCATGTGCTAAAAGCTGATGAACGTTTTTCGTTTGAAGGACGTGTGGGATTGACTGCCATGTACCAATGGGATGGATTCAAATTCAACTATGGAACGAAAACACGCTTGACATGGAGTTTAGGAGGTAACTTCTATTGGCCTGAATACAATGTTCAAGTAAGTTTGAAAGGTGAACAATATTTATTGGGTGAAAAAGGAGTAAGGTTTGATTTGATTCGGCACTTCCGTTATTGTTCAATCGGCTTTTATGCAATGAAGGCGCAGAGAGCAAAGTCAAATGGAGGATTTAGATTTCAAATAGCACTTCCACCTTATAAATATAAGAGGAAAGGATATATACCTCGTGTGACCCCGTCCCATAATATGGGAATCGCTTATAATGCAGGCAATGAACAATATTATTATAAGGGATTCCGGACGAATGCAAGCGAGAACATAATGAGTAATAATAGTTTTAATCCATATTTTATTAAATCAGAATTACTAAATTTTTAATTTTATTGAGATGAAAAAGAAAAGTTTCTTTAATGGCTTTAATGCTAAATTAGCATTAGCCGTAGTGGCCTTAACTGGGTCATTACTTACTGGATGTTACAAGGATGAAGGGTTGGATATCATTGATCCCGATCAGATTGGTCTTCCGGCCGCAACGTACACTTTAGTTGGTACGGTAGTAAATGGTAATGGAGAGCTAGTATCAGACGCAACTGTTACAGTGTCACCGAATACGACCTTTAAACAAAATGGCGCTTCTTTTACAGCAGCCGTGGCTCCTGGAGATGTAAAAATCACTGTGACTCCGAAGGCTGATGCCGGTTATAAAGGGGTGGTAGAAAAGACTGTAAGAGTAGAAAAGGTTAACGCAGGTCAGTCTGCAGTTTATACGGAAACTATCGTACTAGCAAAGGTCGATGAACCTGTAGTAGAAAAAGTTGATGCTAAATACAATGTAAAAGTATCGGCCTTTGCCTCTAATGATTTGAGTACGAAGTTAAATGCTGCGGATTACTCAGTGACATTGACGGATGGTAAGGGAGAGAAGATTACACCAACTAATGGTGAATATGTGGATTTAGCTTATGGCATTTACAATGTTGTCGTTACGCCGACTGACGCAACCAAGTTTGAAGCATATACCTCATCTCTTACTTTGTCTCAAGTGAAAGTTGCACCGGATACGGACAATCTCAATGCAGAAGTGTATGCTGTATTGGTGGTAAAAAGTGAAGAGAAACCAGAAAAAGAATACAAAATCTTATCTGCTTTTGTAGACGTTGATGATAGTGATAATTTGGTTGTTACTAATCTTAAATTAACAAAGGATGATGCTACCATTGCAGAGTCTCAATCTAATTACATCATTTATCTGGATCAGTATATAAAGGGTGAAACTCATGTTTACAAATTATATGTCAACTATAAAGATAATGGTCTTGCCAAAACAAAAACATTAACTTATGGAGCTGAAGTTTCTTCATTGTCAGTAGTACTTGTTGCAAATCAAAGTTCAATAGAAGTTAATGACGGTAAGGTTGAGGAAAATATTGAAGCGCCTATAGATGACAGTACTACCATGGAGGTTGAAAAAGGAACAGAAATAGAGCTGAATGGTAAATCTTATAGTGGTACTTTTGATGTAGTAAGCACATTCTATCAAAATTCTGAACCCACTACAATACGCTCTTTCGAAGGTACGCCTGATGGTTTGGTATTTAAAAATAATCCTTTGAAAATATCCTTCAAAGATGCATGGGGTGGTGATCTAGGCGCCCTGAATCTGCTATATATGAAGAAGGATGGTCAGTGGTTCTCTGACGGTACTGGTTCCGTAGAAAAAATAGGTGAATCTTATGTTATGAATGTCGAACATTTCTCGCATTTCAAGGCTGAAGTTTCTATTAAAGATACAACTATTGTTACTACTCCTAAAAAGAGTGTCGTTGTTACTCCTGTAAAGAATGGTATGAACGATAATTCAACGGAAATACAAGAGAGGTTTGAGTATATAGAAAAGTATGGTAATGAAGTATCTGATGTGAATGAAGCAGTAAGAAAGGCTGGCTTTAAAAATGAAAATGCAGTGGGTTATGTAAGTAATATCATTAGCCAATTACTTAACGATTTGGGTTACTATATCGGTGACTATTATGAACAACCGGCGGATACGTATATCACAATACCTGCATGGTCTTGCTTGGATAGTGTTACTAGGACAACGCAGACAAGTGTTATTGAAGTAAAAGTTACTATTGCCGGCAAAGAGGTTGTTGTTAATATCACAAATTGGAATGGTAATAGTGTATTTACTCCGGAAATAGCTACTTTCGGTCACGGTCACGGTCATTCTCATGGTCATGGTCAAGGCAACGCTGGTGGTGGTATCATCGAAGCTGAATAATTCTGATTGTTAAGAACA